>Ga0209542_10003037_pt1 | contig 36484 bp, 37 predicted proteins | sample RifCSPhighO2_01_FD_184028 | JGI IMG/M metagenome (GOLD analysis project Ga0209542, IMG submission 184028) | Soil microbial communities from Rifle, Colorado - Rifle CSP2_plank highO2_0.1 (SPAdes) (version 2) | ecosystem: Environmental > Terrestrial > Deep subsurface > Rock core/Sediment ...
GATAGATGTCCCATGGAAATTCCTTTTTCCGGAGGCGTCTCCAGTGTGGGAGGATTTCGTTTTTCGCAAAATTCCTGGTCTGTTCTTTCAAAGCGAGCTGTTCACCCGTCAGCCGGAAATTCATGCTTTTTATCCTTTTGTTCTCAAGGTTCGACACTCTCTAGGTAGCACAAAGGAACTGCATAGGCAATACGCGGTCTTGCGTTTAAGAACGAATATGCTACGGTGTACTCGGTACCTTTCGGATGACGAGGACGCCGTGACAAGAGAAGAAGAGATTATCTCGAATGGGGTTGAAAAACTGGTAGAAGTTTTAACGGAAAAAGGGGGAGCAGTTCACATGGCAGCACTCGAATATTTTATGCTAAACGCCCATGTGTTTCCCGGCGGTCCCGTAGGCCGCCTGCGCGACCCGCAAGTCATGTTCAATCTGTCGGTGCGTACGGCGGAAAAAGAGGGAAAAGTTTCCTACGACAAATCAACGGGTGTGCTGTCGCTTGCGTCCCCCAATAATCCTGCAGTTGCCGGGTAGTGAAATTTCGAATTAGCCGCCAGGCGGCTCACATTAGCGCTCCGACAGCGCTATTTTAATTTTTAAAAAATCATACGATAAGGACCCCCTTTCCTGTTTGAAATTCTACTACCCGGTTGCAAAACATGCCGATTTTTATTACAATAATTTCTGTTAGTCTTTTAGTGGGCGTGTAGCTCAGTGGTAGAGCGCATCACTGATAATGATGAGGTCCCAGGTCCGATCCCTGGCACGCCCACTGACGATATTAAATACCGAGTGAATCTAACCAGGGGGGAAGCAATGCCTTTTGGGGCTGTGTGTAAATGAGGGCTTGCTCGCTTTTGCGGTTGGTTGTATACTAGTACTAGTGTATTTTTGAGATTTAATAAATAAATAAAAAAAAGATACTATGTCAAAAATGACAAAGTCAGCGGTCTTGAACGCGCTTGCCGAAAAGACACTGCTGAAGCGAAAGGAAGTCGCAGGCTTCATGGATGCCCTCGTAGAGCTTGCATATAAGCAAGTAAAGACAAACGGCGTTTTCCCCATCCACGGGATAGGAAAGCTCGTTAAGGTTAACCGAAAGGCGCGCATGGGCAGGAACCCGGCAACGGGAGAAACCATCAAAATCCCGGCCAAAACGGTTGTGAAATTCCGCGTCGCAAAAGCGGCAAAGGAAGCGGTGCTCTAATTTTTGAAGCTAGAAATAAAAAATACCCCGACATCTTTCGGGGTGTTTTTTTATTGCGACGTGTGAGTTCAACGCGTCCCGACGCGCGGACACGGCATCTGGGCGACGTCGCAACAAAGGCTAATATCTTAATTTTGTTTGCATTCCTCAAGGGAGGTTTCTACGAGTTCGATAATTTCCGCTTCAGACAGAAGATGCGAAACGGCACTGCGGAGCCGGATAAGGAAGGCGCGCGCGTCCTGCGATTCGTTTCCTTCAACCATGAAAACATATCTGTCCTCATGCATTCCTGCTCTTATTGTTGCATCAAACCCGATATAGTCGAATGCTTCCTGCCATGCTTCGGCTTGCCGCGAAGGAGGAACGAACCAATTTCTTAGCGCAAGCCCTACAAGCTCTCGTGCGACTTCTTCTTTCGATTTCGGCACGCGAGTCTCCGCGTTTAACATAAGACCTGACACAACACTATAATGGAGATAGGTGAATGTCAACAATAAAAAATTTATGGCTTGAAAACCCGCCGACAAGTGCTTCACGTTAAGGAAAACAAATAAAAAAAGCGCCGGCGAGTTTGCCCGCAAGCGCGTGTTGCCAAAGCCTTCGGCTAGTCATCTCTGAAATTTCTTTTGCCGAAGCACCACAGGATTCCCGCTCCGCAGAATCCGCCCGCGACCCCGCCGACGTAGGCGCCGAGCGCCATCCAGAGGAGAACATAAGGGACGAGGAGGAATATCTGGAGGAGCAGGCCAAACTGGAAGATGGTGGTTCCGAAAAAGAGTCCCGAAAAGGCCATGCCGAGAATGGCTCCGGCCACCGTCCCGACGGGGTTGATGAGTGCGGCGAATCCTGCAAGGCCGAGAATGGCGCCAGCTGCTTTTTTCAGCAGAACCAGGACCCCCCCCAGTGATCCCAGAACAACGAGTTCAATCGTCCAATAGAGGATGATGACGGACAAGCAGATGTATATGAGAGTACCGGCTACCCAGCCAAAGGCACCACACGATGTTTTGTATCCTTCTGCAAATTCCCGCAAAGCGTTTCTCACGGCTGTCTCCTTGTGTAATCGGTTTGGGTTTGAAAGGTATGCAAGGCACGCCTCGATACTATAATTATAGCATTAAATATATAATATGTCAATGTTTTTATGAAGTTGGAAAATAGGCTTTTTTCAACTACTAATATGGAATGACCAAATCGCAAATTTTTCTCTATCTCTGCCTCGCCTTCATCACCGGGGTTGCCGTTGCATCGTTTGTTGCAGTTCCTCTACTCCTTTTTTGGTTTTTGTGCATTACTTCTATTCTTGTGCTGTGTTATGGCATCGCAAACTGGCGGAAGGAATATATTATTTATGGAGGCATAGGGCTCATGGCCCTTTTCGGCGTTTTGCGCCTTATTCAAGTATCAAACCTTGCCCCGATGCTTTTTGAAAATTCCGTCGGCCAAATACTCGAACTTGCCGGTGTCATCACCGAAGAGCCTGCCCAAAAAGAAAAGTCCCAGGAGATTATTTTTGAAGAGGCGGCAACGAAAAGCAAAATCCTCCTTCGTGTCAGGAAATATCCCCAATACGAGTATGGACAGTATGTAAAAGTAAGCGGACTTCTGGTGAAGCCCGACAATTTTTCCGAAGATTTTGATTATCAAGCGTATCTTGCCAAAGACGGCATCTACTATGTAATGGATTTTCCATTCGTAGCGCCGTCGGGAGAATTCAGGCGCGATGTATTTTTCTATTTGTACGGGATAAAGTCAAAGTTTTCGGGCGCCATTAACCGCGTTCTGCCCGAACCCCATGCTTCGTTTCTGTCCGGTTTATTGCTTGGCGAACGCAGGTCAATACCTCAAAAACTTCAGGACGATTTCCGCAAAACCGGAACAACCCACATCGTTGCTCTCTCCGGATACAATATAACCATCGTTGCGGACAGCATCATAAAGTTTTTAGCACTTCTCTCGATTCCATTCGGAGTATCGTTCTGGCTTGCGCTCACGAGCATAACTCTCTTTACGCTCCTTACTGGTGCATCGGCATCAGTTGTTCGCGCCGCCATTATGGGCATTCTTATTTTATTGGCGCGTCGGGAGGGGAGGTTCTACAGCATTCGAAACGCTCTGGCATTCGCGGGCACTCTCATGGTTTTTCAGAATCCTAAAATACTCCGCTTTGATACGGCGTTCCAGCTTTCATTTCTTGCAACTCTCGGTCTTGTGTATATTTCTCCGATCATTGACGGATATTTTGAAAAGATAAAAACCAGGGTTCTCTATCGTATTCAGCCGAGATTTCTCGAGAAAGAAAACGCACATCCCCAAAGATCCGCTATTCGTGAAATTTTCATTTCAACGCTTTCAGCGCAGTGCGCTGTTTTGCCTCTTCTCATATATTCATTCGGCTCCGTTTCCCTCATAAGCCCGATAACAAATCTTCTCGTTCTCTCCGCAATTCCGGCAGCAATGTTTTTCGGATTTTTTATGGGGGCTGTGGGCCTTATCTCCGCCGCGGCATCAGTGGCGCTTATGCCGGCAAGCTGGATTCTTCTCCAGTACGGAATTTCCGTTATAGAAATTTTTGCAAAATTCCCATATGCATCCGTTGCGTTCGGCAATATTTCTCCGGTGGCTGTTTTTTTCTTTTACACCCTCATGCTTGTATGGGTCCAGAGGGCAGTACGCAAGAATAATGCCGAAGCGAAAAAATTGACAATTCATTAAAAATGTAGTAATATTTTGCCTAGATTCTATCTGCTCTTTTATAAGGGGAAATCATGGGTCAGGACGAGCGAGAGCCCGAAGCTGATATCGACCTGCTTTTTAAAGGGATGAATATTCCGGAGCACATAAAGAGGCTTGGCATAAGATTAGCCGGTTCAGGAGCTTCTTCGGGCAAGGTGCCTGTAAATAGCGATGATGCCAAAAGCCTTATCGCTGCTTTGCAAAATGAACTTGTGGAAAAAAACGAAGAGGTAAAACGCCTTACGGTAACGCCTCTCGACTGCGCGCCCGTTCTTTTCACGAAGGAAGTGAAAGACGCGGCAGGAACAGCCATTGTCATGTACAATAGCAAAATGACGGAAGTTATTTTGCCGAAGGGCATGAGCGTTCTTCCGGGGGACACGGTAAAACTCTCGCGTACGGGGCAGATCGTTGATGTTCTCGACTACTCTCCGTCGGGTGAGCTTGCCGTTGTCCGCACTGCGTCGGTTGACGCAAATACTGCAGAGGTTGAGGGCGGGGGCAAGACAAAAATTGTGTACGCAGGAAAATACGAGGGCAAGCTCAAGGCGGGAGAGCGCGTCATTCTTGACGCAACTTCATCTGTCATCATCGGAAACCGAGGCAAAGGAGACGAACGGTTCCTTTTTTCCGAAGATACGAACGTCCGGTGGGACGACATCGCGGGTGTGGCAATGGCAAAGCAATGCCTCATTGAAGCGATTGAAGATCCTTTTCGGTATCAGGCTATCTACGAGTTCTATCGCCAGGAGCCGCTCAAAGGCGTTTTGCTCTTCGGCCCCCCGGGGTGCGGCAAGACGATGCTTGCCAAGGCGGCCGCAACGTCGAACGCGGAAATGCACGGCGGAAAGGGGAAGAAAACAGCGCTTATCTACATGCGGGGCCCCGAGGCCATTACAAAATATCTCGGAGAGGCGGAAGAAGCCATCCGCCAGGCGTTCGCAACGGGCCGGGAACATAAGCGTGAGTTCGGATACCGGAGCATTTTCTTTCTTGATGAAGCCGAATCGCTTTTAAGGAAGCGCGGTTCCGGCATCAGCTCCGACATTGAGACGACCATCGTTCCGATGTTCCTTGCGGAGATGGACGGTCTTGATAAAGACGGCCCGTTCGTTATCCTCGCGACAAACCGCGCGGATATGCTGGACGACGCGGTCGTCCGTTCAAAGCGCGTCGACAGAAAAGTATTGGTCGAGCGCCCCACTGCAAAAGAGGCCCCGGTCTATTTTGAGCTCAATTTGAAAAAGACCCCGGTCAAGGGCAAGACGGTAAAAGAAATGGCCGAGCTTGCGGCAGTTGAGATGTTTTCCGGGAAGCACGAGCTGTACGAGGTTGTTCTCGGGCCGACGCGCGACAATAAACATCTCAAGTTCACGCTCGGCGATATCGCGTCCGGCGCTCTTATCGCGGGTATCGTCCAGAAGGCGCGTTCCATCGCAATCCAGCGGGACAAGACACAGAAGCAGCCGGAAGGCATAACCGTAGACGATATGATACAGGGGATCGAGTTGGCGCTTTTGGAGGAAAGTTCGAGCAACATGGACAATAGCCTGGGCGACTTCCTCAAGGACTATCGTCCCGGAGAAGTCCGCGACGTTATCAAACTGAAGCAGGTTTCCAAATAAATAAAAATATACTCGGCCAAAAATACGGCCGGGTTTTTGTTTGTATGCGCCAGACGGAGGCGGCGGCAATAACTTGACATGCTTGGAAAAACATAATACACTCATAACTACCTGTATCACGCTTGAGCGCAAAAGAAGGAAAAGCAATGAAATGGGGCAGACGCTTTTTTCTCATCGGCATTTCTCTCTTCGCCGCAGTTGCAGCTGGGTGTGAGCCATCTCATCCGCCCACTGCCGTAACAGAAGTAGGAAAGAACGAATATATCTTTAACATGGGGGTTATCATAACGCGGGGGAGCCGTTCCTTTATTCCTCTAAACATTTCTGGCGAGCCTGCAGGTAACGTGGAAAAAATCTTTGGGGTTCTTGCGAAGTTTGAATCAGAGAACCCAAATCGGGAAATTGTCTTCTGGCAAATAGAAAAAAAGCAGCGCGCAGAAGGCTCCCGAGCCTATATTGATGGCATTTGGGTCGAACACAAGGAAAAGAAAAAGTAGCCATTTATAAAATTATGTCATGGCAACACCGCGGACTTCGCGGTTTTTTATTTATGCGCCGGATTTTACCAAAGTCCGCGCGAATAAAAAAATCGAGCCGTTATTCGGCTCGAGCAACACTATGTCTTTTCGTTCTTTAACTCTTCTTTAAGCATGGTAAGATTTTTTTCGTGTTCCTCCGGACTCATGGTGGGGTATCGAAGGTTTAAGGATTCCAGCGTCCGGACGAGAATTTCCGCGACCACCAAATGGCTGAACCACTTATGGTCGCCCGGAATGATATGCCAAGGCGCATGGGGAGTATTTGTTTCGCTGATAGCGTCTTCGTAGACACTCATGTATTCGTTCCAGTGGACGCGTTCCTTAATGTCATTTGCTGAAAACTTCCAGTTTTTTTCTGGTTTTTCCAAACGTTCAAAAAACCGACTCCTTTGCTCTTCCTTTGAAATATTGAGGAAAAACTTAAGCACGACGGTACCGTTTTCAACGAGGTACTTTTCGTAGTTTCTGATGTATTCATAGCGTGCTTTCCAAACATCGGCCGGCATTACGGCTTTCGGGATTTTCTGCGCGGCAAGAAGTTCCGGATGGACGCGGACAACGGCAGTTTCTTCATAGTAGGAGCGGTTGAAAATTCCGATACGGCCGCGTTCGGGCTCCGCCTTCATGCATCTCCACAAAAATCCATGCTTAAGCTCTTCCTTAGAAGGAGTTTTGAAGCTGAATACCTGACAGCCCATCGGATTTATTCCCGACATAACATATTTGATAAGGCTATCCTTGCCGGAACTGTCCATCCCTTGCTCAAGCGCAAGAATCGCATAGTCTCCTTCGGCATAAAAAACATTTTGGAGGACCTTGAGCCGTTTGATGTATTTCTTCAGTTTCTTTTCAGCGCCTTCTTTGTTCTCGTATTTGCCAGTATATTCCGGGTCATAATCCCGCAGGCTCATTTTTCGCTCAAAGGGAACCTGAAATGGGGAGAGGTCCATAGTGCCTTCTTTCCGGGTATTGGCAAAGATGCTGTATAATTTGTAAACCATTTTTTATTGTATGTCAAGTATAAGAGTATTGACATAATATAAATAATATGATACATAGTAATGTGATAGCCGGATGCGGAATAACACCCGCGCCCAGCTTGAAACTCGGACTTTGACATATCAAAACACCAAACCGGAGGACACCTCTGATGCGTAAAATTGTCTCGGCCGTACTTCTTCTTGCTCTCGCATATGTCGGGAGTGCTTTTGGTGCTACCCAGTACGTGAGCTCGCCTCCTTTGACCAAGGTTGTGAATGTAGAGGTCGGTCCGGTTAGGGCTGGCGGCATTACTCAAGTCCCCATTATCACGTGGGGCGGAGATATTGCGACCATTTATGCCAACGGTAATAGCCGTTCAACCGCTCGAGGAAGCGTCTTTGACAGAGAAGGGTTAAGACTCAATCTTGTACACGAAGACGTATTTCCAAAACAGGTTGAAGATTATATGTCGGGTAAGACTCCGTATTTGCGGGGAACTATCGGCCAGATCAATATGGCGGCTGAAATCCTGAAGCGCGATCCGAGGACCGAGCCGGTTTTCATTTATCAGCTGACTGAATCTGCCGGCGGCGACATGGTTGTCGTAAAGCCCGGCATTAAGACGGCAAAGGACCTCTGTGGCAAGACCATTGTTCTTCAGGCCTACGGCCCACATGTCGATTATATGACAAAGATCGTGACGGATGCGTGCGGTTCCGTGGATAAGGTCAGGATTAAGTGGACGAAGGATATCACGGCTCCCGCAAACGGCGCCGACAACAGTCCTGCCGCGGCTTTTCGCGAGGACAAGTCGGTAGACGCCGCGTTTGTCATCGCGCCCGACGGCATGGCGCTTACGTCTAACGGCACCGTCGGCAGTGGAGCTGAAGGCTCCGTGAAGGGTGCGCGCGTTCTGATGTCGACGAAGACCGCAAACCGCGTCATTGCCGACGTCTATGCCGTTCGTGCGGACTATTTCAAGTCGAACCGCGCTGACGTGGAAAAGTTTGTTCATGGTCTCTTCGTCGGCGAAGAACAGCTCCGCGCTCTTTTCAAGAACAGGAGCGCAAAAGCCGCCGACTATAAGCAGATGCTGACGGCTTCAGCCGAGATTCTTCTCGACAGTCCGAAAGCGACTGCCGACGTTGAAGGCCTGTATGACGGAGCCGAGTTTTCAGGCTTCCGAGGCAACGTTGCGTTCTTCGGAAACCCCTCGTATCCGAGAAACTTCGAGAAGCGGACGGACGAGATCCAGTCCGCGTTCATGATGATGGGCCTTTCAGGACAGAAGGTCGCAATGAGCCACGCAAAGTGGGACTACAGCCGCCTGAAGGCAGGGCTCACGGATATTGCCGGAGTTGAGGCGCCGCGCTTCGACTCGGCCGAAGTTGCGAAGGTCATTGACAGACAGCAAAAGCAGGGGACCCTCGGACAGGGAGAACTTTTCTCCTTCGAGGTTTTCTTCCAGCCGAACCAGAACACATTCACGAAGGACCTTTACGGCAAGGACTTTTCCAGGGTTGTGGAATACGCTTCTACCTATGGCGGCGCTGTTATCACGATCGAAGGCCATAGCGACCCCTTGGGCTATCTCAAGGCGAAGAAAGAGAGTCAGCCGGAAGACGTGCTCCGCCGCATCATGCAGTCGGCAAAGAACTTGAGCCTTGCTCGGGCGAACGCTGTCCGCGATAGCATCATTGGCTACGCGAAGTCGAAGGGGATTACTCTCGACGCTTCGCAGTTCGTCGTGGTGGGACACGGCATCGAAAAGCCGAAGACCGGCAAGTGCGGCAACGACCCGTGCGCTCCGAAGACGGAGTCCGAGTGGAGGAGCAATATGAGGGTTGAGTTCAGGGTCATCCAGATCGAGGCCGAATCTTCCGCGTTCAAACCGCTGTAGGCGGACGCGCGATGAAACGACTCCGAACCGGAACGATCCTCGGGCCTTTAGTTCTTGCCGCCGCTCTTTGGAGCGGATGTGATTCTCAACAGCCGGTTTCTTCTTCTCCTCCCCAGAGTTCGGGCTCGAGTGCTGTTGAAGAAAAACAGTTCACGCCGGCAAGTGCCGCCGTGTGGCCGGCTCCTCTGGAGAAAGGAAAGGAAGTTTCTCTCGAAAAAAATCTTCTCACCAAGAACTACTATGTTATTCTTGACGGCTCGGGCAGTATGGCCGACAAGGGTTGTTCGGGGAGCGCTTCTAAGCATGAAGCCGCGAAGCGCATTCTTACAACCGACTTCATCAAACTCATTCCGGCTGATGCCAATCTTGGTCTTCTCATCTTCGACCGGGACGGGCTTTCGGAACGCGTTCCGCTTGGAACCGGTCCCGATAACCGGGAGGCGTTCAAGAGGGCGGTTCAAAACAGCCAGGCGAGCGGAGGCACTCCGCTTCATAACGCCGTTGCGATGGGCTATAACAAGCTCGAGGAGCAGGGGCGCAAACAACTTGGGTACGGCGAGTATCATCTCGTTGCTGTGACAGACGGAGAAGCCAATATCGGACAAGATCCGACGAAGGCAGTGAACTTCATCGTGACCAGCTCTCCGGTCATCGTTGAGACGGTTGGTTTTTGCATCGGCAAGGGCCATACCCTAAACCAGCCGGGGCGCACGACTTATCGCGCGGCAGATGACGATCAGTCGCTTCGCCGGGGACTTACCGAAGTCCTCGCGGAGTCTCCCAGCTTCGACCAGAAAACATTCCAGAATCAGTAATTTTGTTCTTTATCCAAGAGCGCTTCTCGCGCTCTTTTTTTATTTGTCCTTTGCGAGCGAAAACTGCTGCTGCCGGATGTTTTTCAAGAAGGATGGGATTTTTACTATAGGTAACAGAGGTGTGGTAAAAATTCTTATATATATTTGACAATAGTATAAATTTATGATACTAATAAGTACAATGTACCTTGCCAATTTACAAGGAATAAGGCCAAAAGCGAGGCCCTATGAACAATCACGCAAAGGCCGCAGTTGTCCTTGTCGGCATCGGGTTATTGGCGCTCATTGGGTGGCATTTCATGTCGCCGATTTTCAATGATTGGAGTCAGAAAAATACGAGCGACGCCAAGATGTCGAAAGGGAAAATTACCGTTGCCTACGACAACTGGATCGGATACTTTCCTCTCTGTTCACCGGAAATGAAAAAGCAGATGCGGGCATCGGGATGGAATTGGCAGTGCGAAGACGACAAGGCAGATTATCCGGGGCGCATGCAGCGCCTAAAGAACCGCGATATTCAATTCGCGGTTGCAACCGTTGATTCATATGTTCTGAATGGGGCTCCGAAAGGATTCCCCGGCGTTGTAAGTATCGTCATCGATGAGTCCAAGGGAGCTGACGCCATTATTGCCCGAAAAGACAAAACGGCGAATCTGAACGCCGTGAAAGGGCGGGCAGACCTCCGCATTGCGTATACACCGGGCTCGCCAAGCCATCATCTTTTGAAAGTTGCGGCAATTCACTTTGGCGTGCCGGAACTTCTCCCTCCGCAAGGACCCCGTCGGATCGAAACGAACGGCTCGGAAGAAGCTCTGAAAAAACTTCTTTCCGGAGAAGCGGACATTGCGGTTCTCTGGGAGCCCGACGTTTCCCGCGCTTTAGCGAAGGGGAATTTCGTAAAGCTCCTCGGAACGGAAAACACCGAACAGCTCATTGTCGATATTCTTTTGGTCGGCCGTGAATTTGTGGACAAGAATCCCGACGTCGTAAAGCTTGCGCTCTCGACATATTTCCAGGTGCTCAAGTTCTACCGGGATAACCCCGATATTTTGACGCGTGAAATCATCGCAGAAACCAAGCTTCCTCCGGACGCCGTGAAGTCAATGCTTAGCGGTGTCGCGTGGGTGAATCTCACCGACAATGCCCAGCAGTGGTTCGGCGTTTCGTATCAGGGGCGTTCCGCGGACGAAGGACTTTTCAGTACGATCGAGTCAACTGTGCGCATTCTCCGCTCAAGCGGAGACTTTCAGTCAAATCCGATTCCTGACAGCGACCCGAATCGTCTTATCAGGAGCGAGTATGTCCGGGAGCTTTACATCAAAGGCTCAAATACCGGATTTACCGTTCCAGGACATGCGGGATCCCCGCCGGTCAACTCACTCGAGGCGCGTTTTACGCCACTTGATGGTTCCGGGTGGAAGGGGCTCCGCGAAGTCGGAACTCTCAAAATTCAGCCCATCACGTTCCAGAGCGGAACCGCTGACCTAAGTCTCGACGGGAAGACCGAAATTGATGCCGCGGTAGAAGCGCTGAGGCACTATCCGAAGTTCAGGGTTCTCATCAAAGGGCACACCGGCATGTCCGGTGACCCTGATGTGAACCAGAAACTTTCGCAGGAACGCGCCGAAAGTGTCATGCGGTATCTTACTGTGACGTTCTCCATTGATCCGAACCGTCTGAAAGCGGTCGGCATTGGTTCGGACGAGCCTCTGTCTCGGACTTCCGGCGAATCGGATCGCGCGTATAACTACCGTCTTCCGCGGGTTGAGATTTATCTTGTTTCGGAAGTCTACTAATGAACGAACAAACACGCCGAACGGCGGAGGAGGTGAATGCTCATGCTCCATAAGTATTCCTATTTTAGGGCGGCCATGAAGGACATTCCTCCTCTGGCAAGTTCTTTTTTTGGAATCGCTGATGGCGGAGGAGGCGGAGGCGGAAGTTCAAAGCGATATGTCTCTGGCGCAAGCGATAGAGATGGTTCGCCTCGCTCAAGAAAAGCTTCGAGCGTCATTCCTTCTTCAGGAAAAGTTCCGGAGTCGAAAAAGAAGGAACCTTCTCCGAAGCCGAAAGCACAGGAGGCGGTAAAAGCGGTTTCTCCCCCGAAAGTAGATTTTTCCGCGGTGGCGGTGAGCAAGGCTGTCCGTAACACGACCATTCAGCACCCGCTGACGCTTTATCCGACAGTTGTAGGTGTCTTGGGCGCAGTTGCGCTTGGACTCTCTCTTCTGGATCCGACGCTGATAACATTTTCGCTTGTGTGCGGAAGTTTTGGAGTCGGTATCGGAAGCTTCGGTGTGAATTATTTGTTTCGCAAGGACAGGTTCGCAAGCGAATACATGAAGTCCATGAGCAGAGAGCTTGAAACCTTCCGGCAGAAAACTCTGGAGAACCTTCAAGCCGAGCTTGAAGACTGCCGCTCCGTTAATGGCGGCGAAGGATATGCAAACCAGGCGCTTGGGCAATTCGCCGAGCTGAAGGAAAAGTTCGACGCATACTGCGATATCCTTGGGAAGCGTTTTAACGAAACGGAAATTACATACGGACGCTATCGCGGAACCGCAGAACAGCTCTATCTTGCCGCAATCGACAATTTGTGCAATGTGGCGACTCTTTTGGAGAGTGCCAAGGCTATCGACAACGATGATTACATCGCGCGTCGTCTTGCCGAGCTTTCGAAGTTGGGAAATCCAACGGATGTCGATACGGACGAAAGGAAAACACTCGAAGAAAGGAGAAATCTTCGAACTGGCACACTCAAAAAGGTTCATTCGCTCCTCAAGTTCAACGAGGAGGCCATGACCCAGATCGACAAAACGATCGCCTCTCTTGCCGACGTGAAAACGAAGCAAGGGGAAGCAGTGGTCGACATGGAAACCTCGCTTAAAGACCTGGAAGAGCTCGCAAAACGTGCGAGTTCCTATGCCAGGCAGTAAACTGCCAACCACGCCTGCGTTGCCGCGGGCTTACTAAACCACCAACCCCAAACAGGAGAACACGCATGCCTGCACAGGTTCAGGTCAGACCAGAAGAGATAAAGCCTCTTAAGGCCGCAGACCCCGCAGAGCTTTCTAAAGAGCTTGGAATCGTAGATCCCACCACTCTCACGCCTATGGGCGTGGTCGAGGAAGCGGATCCGGAGCTTGTAAAGCAAGCTGCCGAATATGCCGACAAGCTCGTTAGCTTTTCGAGGGGCAATATCGACGCCGAGACTTCTTCGAAAATGGCTGTTGAACAGATGGGAAGATCTCTTCAGAATGATGCCGCAAAGAAGAGCCAGATGCTTCTTCAGCCGGTAAAGAATCTTTATAGTGCCGGCACCGAAGGAAGCGAGGTCGGAAAGTCGCTCATTCAGCTTCGTGAGACGGTCGAAAGTCTCGACCCCCACAAGTTTGATTTTGAAGCTGGCTGGGGGACTCGATTGGTTGGGCTAATTCCAGGCGTCGGTACTCCGATCAAGCGCTACTTCATGCGCTACGAGAGCGCCGAAACCATGATTGACAGCATTGTTCGCTCCCTTGATCTTGGGAGAGAACAGCTCTATCGCGACATTGTGACTCTTACGGGAGACCAGAAAGATATGCGTATTCTTACGCAAAAGCTCGAGAAGACGGTCAAGCTCGGAATTCTCATCAAGCGGAATCTTGAGCTGAAAGTTGCAGAACTTTCGGAAGGGGATGAACGGGCCGCTTTTATCAAAGACGAACTCCTTTTCCCTCTTTCCCAGCGAGTACAAGACCTTCAGCAGCAGTTGATCGTAAACCAGCAGGGTGTGCTTGCGATGGGCATCGTTATCAAAAATAACATCGAACTCATCCGCGGAATCTATCGCGCCAAAGATGTGACCATCACGGCTCTCCGCGTCGCGGTTGCTGTTGCTCTCGCGTTGAACAACCAGAGGCTTCAGCTACAGAAAATCCAGGCGTTGACTCAGACGACCTCGAATCTTATCGAGCACACGTCGGAACAGCTCCACATGCAGGGGGCCGAGATCAACAAAATGGCTTCAAGTACCATGCTCGACATGGAATCCTTGAAGCGCTCGTTTACAAACATCAAGGCGACGATGGACGAGATCTCGCGCTTCCGGCAGGAAGCTCTGCCCATCATGGCTCAGCATATCGACGAGATGTCGAAGATGTCATTTGAGCACGAGGCCGAGATTGCGAAGATGGAGAAGGGTGACAAGCTGCGCCCGGCCATCCAGATTGAGGTGAAGTAAGGTTCAACCCAAAATACCCTGCCGGAAATAACTCCGGCAGGGGACTCACTTTTTTCCGCACACAACCAACACCAACCGCACGGAGGGAAACCCATGAGAAAAGGATTTCTTGCAATTGCTGTTTCTCTTGTTCTCGTAGCCGTATTTGGCACCACCTCAATGGACAAGGTTCGTCTTGTACCGGCCGCAGAGAGTGCTTCGGTCAAGACCTACAAGATCGCCTGGTCACACTATACGGGTTGGGAGCCGTGGGCGTATGCCAACAAGGCCGGAATTCTGAAGAAGTGGGGCGAGAAGTACAATATCAAGATTGAGTTGAAGCTTCTTTCCTACACCGAGTCCATCAACCAGTACACGTCGGGTGCGTATGATGGCGTCGTTATCACGAACATGGATGCACTCCTTACCCCCGCAGTCGGAGGTGTGGACAGCACCGTGGTCGAAATCGGCGACTATTCGAACGGCAACGACGGTGTTGTCGTAAAGGTCGGCTCGGGCGTTAAGGACCTGAAGGGCCAGAACGTGATCCTTGTCCAATACACTGTGTCGCACTATCTTCTCTCACGCGCTCTTTCGAAGAACGGCATGGCGGAGAAGGATGTGAAGCTCACGAACGTGGACGACGAGAATCAGATCCCCGGCATCTTTTTGAAAGGACGGGACGCGGCCGTAACGTGGAATCCGCTCCTTATGCAGATTCGAAACATGAAGGACGCCAAGATGGTGTTTGACTCCTCGAAGATTCCTGGCGAGATTATCGACATGCTGGTCGTTCGTACAAGCGCACCCGACGAGCTCAAGAGAGCCTTGGCCGGGGCGTGGTACGAGACGATGAGTCAGATGTCCGGTGCTGTCGGGGTTTCCGCGAAGGTTAAGTCGAATGTCTACATGGCGGAATCCGCCGGCAATACGACAAAGGAATTCGAGGCGCAGATTAAGACGACGCGGATGTTCTACAACCCGGCCGAAGCCGCCGCGTTTACTCGTTCGCCAGAGCTCAAGCAGACGATGGAGCTCGTGCGGTCGTTCCTCTTCGAGCACGGCCTCTACGGCCAGAATGCCAAGTCGAAGGACGACATTGGCATTCAGTTCCCGGACGGATCCATCATGGGCAATCCGAAGAACGTGAAGTTGCGCTTTGATGCAACATATATGCAGCTTGCCGCCGAAGGTAAGCTCAAGTAAATTTGTTCCTTATAAAAAATAAAAAGCGCCGGTTCTTTTAAGAGCCGGCTTTTTATTTAGCGGAAGTTTGACAAAATCGTTAAAATATGATATCAACTTATATAGGATTTCACATCCAGACCCTTGAAAAAGGACCCGATTATGCGGAAAACACCGAGATTTTTCGGGCTGCACGCTGAGCCGCGCTTTGCGCTCGCGTTAGCGCTTCTTCCTTTTGCTATTCTAATATCCTTTTATCTTTACTCGTCATACGAACGCCTTAAAGAAAATCCGAGCGATAAACTCCTGCCGTCCGCAAACCAGATGGCGAATGCCGCTGTCAAAATGGCAACAGTCGAAGACCCGACGACCGAAGGCATCACAGTTTTCGGACACACATTTCCAACCCCCTATCTTCTCGGGGATACGCTTGCAAGCTTCAAACGGTTCTATATCGGTGTCATCGCCTATTCGCTTCTTGGACTTATCCTCGGACTCAACATGGGAGTCTTTCCCGGCCTTCGGACGCTTCTTCTCCCGTTTGTTGTGGCACTTTCGAACGTTCCGCCCATAACGATATTTCCGATTCTGCTCATTGCTTTCGGAGCCGACGACTTTTCAAAGATCGTCATTATTTTTCTCGCGGGATTTTTTACTATCACGCGCGACATATATCTTGCCGTGGAAAAAATGCCGAAAGAGCAGATTACGAAAGCGCTGACGCTCGGGGCGTCCCAGCTCCAAGTTGTCTATCGCATCGTTCTTCCGCAAATCAAGCCGCGGTTCTTTGAGTCTCTGCGGCTTTCGCTGCCGTCGGCCTGGGTGTATCTTATCACCGCCGAATACATTTCTGCGGCCCAGGGCCTTGGATATCGCATTTCTCTCATGAGGAGAACTCTCGGCATGGATGTCATCATTCCGTATGTCATCCTCATAACGCTTCTTGCGGTTTCCGCCGATTGGGCGCTGAAGTCGTTCATCGCGTGGAGATATAGCTGGTATGGAAAAAAGGAGGAATGACATGGTCGACGGGGTAGCGGCAGTGCACGACCTCAACAAGAAGCTTCTGTACATGGAAAATGTTTATAAGGATTACGGGAAAAAGCGCGTGCTTGATAACATCGACCTTTCGGTTGAGTCAGGAGAATTTTGCACGCTTGTCGGCCCTTCAGGCTGCGGCAAGTCGACGCTCTTTCGCTTAATTCTCGGCGAAGAGCGGCCTACGTCCGGAGAAATTCTTATTGACGGAATACCCGTCGGTTATCCGGACAAAACCCGCGGCATTGTCTATCAGAAATACTCGCTGTATCCGAATTTGAGAGTCGTGGAAAATATCCTGCTTGGACCCAAGCTCGCGTCCGGAGCGGTTCGCTGGCTTGCGAAAAAGAACATTTTCGAACAGGAAGCGCGACAGATCTTGGCCGAGGTCAAACTTGCCGACCATGGCGACAAATATCCGCACGAACTTTCCGGCGGCATGCAGCAGCGGGTTGCCATTGCGCAGGCCCTCATCATGAAGCCAAAAATTCTTCTGATGGACGAGCCCTTCGGAGCGCTTGATCCCGGAACGCGCGAGCATTTGCAGGTCTTCATTCTTGAGTTGTGGCATAAGTTCAACATGACGGTGTTTTTCGTAACGCACGACCTCGAAGAGGCTCTTTTCTTGGGGACGCGCGTTCTTGTTCTCTCGCAGTTCTATATGGACGGAAGAGGGGATGGCGAGACGAATCGAGGTTCAAAGATCGTCTTTGACGAGAAGGTTACGCGTTCCACAACAACCGATTTCAAACATTCCGCAGAGTGCGCGGAGCTAATGAAGAAAATCCGCGAAAGCGGATTTGACCCGGAGCATCGCCGCCACGTAACGGAATTCAATCTTCGTCACCCCGATTCATTCCAGACCCTTACCGAAGCGGAAAAGCGGATGGCGTAACACCTTCCAAAAATTATCAAAGCCCGCCGTATTAAACGGCAGGGCTTTTCTTTTTGCGCGGTGAGTTGACAAAACCCAAAAATATACGGTATAGTTTTTTCATTCCGAACCTTGAATTGAAAGAGTTCTCCATGCGCGGCCAGAGAAAATTTTGCTGGGTTTTTGACCTAGACGATACTCTCATGTGGACGTCTTACGCGTATTCCATCGCGTTCAGGGAATTTTATGACTATATGCTGAAGCTCTTTAAATATAGACTTATAGAGCTTCGCACACTCGGCACTATTTCGGAAAAGATAGATTTGGAACTGCGCACTGAAGTTAACCCGACGCTCGGCGTTCCATATGGATATAGCCGCCATAGGTTTCCGGAGTCTCTCTCTAGGACATATCAGATGCTGTGCGAAAAAGGATTCGGCAGATTTAACGAGTTGGTGGCAAGCCGTGTTCGCGATATAGGATATAGGGCGTTTGACCCGCTGTTTTATCAGGAGCAGGGATTAGTAGAAGGCGGAAAAGAAACGCTGGATTTTCTTCAGACTCGCGAGGACGAACTGGTTTTAGTTACTAAGGGCGATGATCTGGTCCAAAAAACAAAGATTGAGATTCTGGAGCTTGACAGGTGGTTTGGGGACGAGATCCATATCGTAAATTCTAAAACCAGGGAAGACTTTGAGAGGATGCGGCAGCGCTTTCCCGAGCACACTCTTATAAGCGTCGGCAACTCGTTTGAGTCTGATATTAAGCCCGCCATCCAAGCGAGACTCTACGGCCTCTATATACCCTACCATACATGGGCCGCGGAACCGGAGCGCGAGCCCGATGAGGTAAATTCAAAGGTATTTAAAATAGACAGAATTTTTAAAATATTTTATTTTGTTGGAACGAACGAATTGTTCACTACCCCCGCATAAAGGGGGTTTTGTTTTTGGCGTTGTTTTGAACGAACGATTGACAAATATCTTTTGGTATGGTACCTATACGTACGGTACATTAACCACTCTATAACGAGGATCACCTGATGGACAGAAAGTGGCTCGGCGTTATTTTGCTCGTTGTTCTCGGTCTTTTTGGCATGGGGGCGTGGAAGCTTATGTCTTCGTATGTTCAGACGGGCTCTTACTCCCAGTCCGGCTCCCAGCAGGGAAGCCAGGCGACGGCTTCACGCGATGCCGTGAAAATCTCTATCGCAAGCTCCAACACCAAACAGGATTGGCTGCACCAGGCGGCTGACGCTTTCAACCAGGCCGCGCGGTCGAACTCCGAGTATCAGGTTAACGGCAAGCCTGTGTTCGTCGATATCATCCAGGAAACCGTTGACGGCAAGAAGGTTGACTACCGCTCGGGCACGATGGTAACGGATACGCTGAAAAAGAAGATTCAGCCAACTGTCCTTTCTCCGGGCGAAGAAGCGTGGCTCATTAAATTCAGAAAGGAATGGGAAATTCAGAACGGATCTCCCGCGATGAAAGGAGGCGCTTCTGTTCTTGTGCGCACGCCGCTTGTTATTGCTATGTGGCAGTCCCGCGCAAAGGCTATGGGGTGTTTCCCGGCCGTCGGCCCGAATTGCACGTGGCAGAACCTTCGCGCTCTTGCGGCAAACCCTGACGGCTGGAAAATGTTCGGCCGCCCAGAGTGGGGAAAGTTCACCTTCGGCTACGGATACTTCGGCGAATCAAACTCCGGAACGCTCGGCATCGTTTCAATGTGCATGGTTGGCGCGCGCAAAACCAAAGGGTTTGCGCTCACTGACGCGAATGTTGACGGCGGATGCGGAAAGTTTGTCAAAGACATCGAAAGCGCGAAAGTGCACTCCGGCAAATCGGACATCTGGCTTCTTGAAAAGATGATCAAGGGAGGCCCTGAATATCTGAACGCCGTCATCACGTATGAGTCGAACGTCGTTCTGATGAATAAGAAGCACGCGGGAAACCTTCCCGAACAGCTTGTTGCGGTCTATCCTCAGGACGGGACAATTGTTGTGGGTCATCCGTATGCAGTACTCGACTCCGTTCCGTGGGTCACGCCCGAGCAGGTTCAGGCGGCGCGCGTTTTTGAGAAATTCCTTACTTCAAAGGAGCAGCAGGAAGCGGTTCTTGCGGTCGGACTCCGTCCGGCGGATCCCGGCGTTAAGCTTGGAAATCCCATCGGACCCGAGTACGGGGCAAATCCACATGCAAAACTTGCACTTCTTGAAGTTCCCGAAACGCTCATCATGGACCGCATCGGTGAAGTGTGGCACGCGGTCAAAAAGCGCGCGGTCGTGGTACTCCTTTTCGATAAGTCCGGTAGCATGTCGGACGGCGGAAAGATCGCGGCGGCACGCGCTGGCGCAATTGAGTTTGTGAAATCAATGGGACTTGATGACTATATCATCTGGATGCCGTTTGACGCGACCATCTATTCAAGCTCAACCCGCGGCACGAAGTCTGAGGTGGGCGAGAGGCTCGTTGAGGACATCCGGAATATTCCGGCTGGCGGAGGGACAGCGCTCTACGACGGCGTCATTATCGCGATGGACCAGCTTTCCGAGCTTCGGAAGAAATTCGGAGACACGGTTCGCTACGGCATTGTCATTCTTTCGGACGGCGACGATACGGCCCGGCGGAGCACGCTTACCATGGTTCAGGAAAAGCTGAAGCCGGAGGAGACGAACCCGCACGGCGTTCAGGTCCATTCAGTCTGCATCGGGTCGGACTGCGTTGAACAGGTCTTGAAGAAGATCGCCGCAGCCGCAAACGGCAAGTATGCCAAGGGCAATACGGCCGAAGAGATGGTCCGCATTTATAAGGACATCGCGACCCATTATTAACAAGTTCTTTAATTATCCAGTAGCCTTTTTCAAGGCTATTTTTTCTTTTCTTTTTTATTGACTAAATTAAAAATTTGTGCTACTGATAGTAATAGTCCTTTGTAGTTTTATATATATGGAGCCGGCTTTGACGGATTTAGAGCAAAAAGCACTTGTAAAGCGGGTAGATGACTTTTCACCGGCAACGATACAGGTGGCAGTCCTTAAGGAAACTGCCGAGGAGCCGCTTACGATTTACCCCGCGTCAATCGGCGCTCTTGGATGGGCATCCATCCTTTTCTTTGGGTTGAACCCAGCTTCTTTGCTCATTGGCATAGGAGGGCTCGGCATTGGAGCCGGGGTATGGGTCATCAATTATTGCTTTCGTCACGAGGAGTATGCAAACAGCCACCTCCGGAAGGTGTATGAGGGGTTGGCTCGTCAACGCGAAATTGCCTTGAGAGGGCTTTTTGTAGAGCTACATGGATGTTCGCTAATCCCCGAATGCAAGGAGTACGCCGCAGAAGGAAAAGAACAATTCGCTGATGTGAACGAGAAGTTTGAAGTGCTTCGGGAAATCCTCGGGAAAAAACTGGACGAAGGAGAACTGACGTACGTCAGGTTTTTGGGACAGGTTGAGGAAGTGTACTTTGCCGTCATCGATAACTTGCGTGATGTCGTGAATCTGCTAAAAAGCATTAAGGCGATCGGGGCTGATTCGGAAGATGTTCTGAAAAAACTCAAGGCAATCAAAAGCCCAACGGATGCTGATAAGAAGCAGATTGCGACGTTGACCGAGCGCATTCAACTGCGGACAAGCCAGGTGAGTAAGCTGAAAGATATTCTTGCGGGAAATGACGAGGCAATGACGAAGATCGATGTTCTAACCGCCGCTCTTGTTGATACGAAAACGAAGAAGGGGCAAGCTTCGCTTGATATCGATACTTCGGTGCGCGAACTGCAGGAACTTGCGGTCCGTGTCCACCAGTATTCTGTTCAGTAGCCATAAGAACCCCACACAGGGGGTTTTCTTTTAGCGGAAATGTTTTTCGATAGCCAGCAGTTGTCTTATACAAAAAAACCATTACATATAGAGAGAATATGTCTCACGTCAAAAAGCATCTTCAGTGGTATGTTCCAGCATTTCTTTTGGGTGCTACAGTCCTTATCTGGACCGCTGTTTTTTCCGTTGAGGCGCGTTCGGACGCTTTGACGGTCCGTGTTTTTGACATTGGGCAGGGGGACGGCGTATTCATTGAAACGCCCGCAGGCGTCCAAATGCTCATTGATGGCGGTCCTGGCCCAAGTATTCTTTCAAAACTTGGGAGGGCAATGCCGTTTTGGGACCGCACAATCGACGTGCTTCTTTTAAGCCATCCTCATGCTGACCACATTGACGGAGCGCTGGAAGTTTTAAAGCGTTACGCCGTCGGAATGGTCATCGAGTCCGATGTCAATCACTCAATCCCCGAGTATGGAGAATGGCACGATCTTATCGAAAAAAAGAAAATTCCTCTCCATGTTGCCGAAGCGGGAGAAGTTCTGAACCTTGGCGGCGGCATTCACCTTGATATTTATTATCCAAATAAGCTTTTCGTCGGCGAGTCCCCGAAAAATGTCCATGATGCGATGGTTGTAGGAAGGCTTGTGTATGCATCAAGCTCCATGATGTTCATGGGAGACGCCGAAGTTCAAATAGAATACAAACTTCTTTCAAGCGGGCTTGAGCTTCACTCGGATGTTCTAAAGACCGGGCATCACGGGTCGCATACGTCGAGTTCTGAAGATTTTTTGCGCGCTGTTTCTCCGAAGTTTGCCGTCATCTCGGTTGGGAGAAAAAACCGTTACGGCCATCCTCACCAGGATGTACTTGATCGCCTTTACTCTTTTGGCATAAATGTCTTCAGGACTGACCAAGATGGCGATGTCATATTTAAGAGCACCGGCGATAGTTTTATTCCCGTCGAAGACTAAATCAGTTGATTTATTGTCAAAAATCCAGTACATTTTTATAAGAATCTTTACAGAATGAGAGGACAGCATACCCGTGGGATTCATAGGGTTGTATCCACCAAGTGGGGGTTGGGAAGCCCTTCTTCCGTATAAATGTGAAGACTGCGGTTGGAGAGTCGGAGCAGGCGGTTTCCGTGTGCTGTTTTATCCGAAGGGCAAGATGAAAGAGCCATGGTTTCTTTGCGATTCCTGCGCCGTTAAAAGAGGGTTTACGCCTCCAGCAGATAACAAGATTGAATCTGCCAAGATTCCGCAAGGAAAAGTGAATACTCTGCCCAAAGAAGCTTCTTCTGTGCTAGAGTCAGACACATAGGGCGGTTTGTGTACAGACGATCTGCCCTTTTTAATTTTTTAAAGAAATGGTATCCTTTTAGTGGCCCTTTATCTTTCTGTGAGAACAATCATGCAGAAAAACCGCGAGTTATTAGATTTGCTTGATCCACTTGAGGATGTTCTGAGTTTTGATTTAACGGCACATCTTCTCGGCGTCTCTCGGGAACAGCTTTTTAAATACGATGCGCTTTCGGAAGACATCCCATCTCATGTTGAGGCGCGCGTCCGATTTCTTAATGCCGTGTGCGGATATTTATTGGGTGCATACAATGATGATGGCATACGAGCGTGGTTCTTAAGAAAGCGAGTTCAATTGGATAACAAATCGCCGGCAGGAGTTCTTTCCGGCGAGTGGAACCCGGATGACGCCAAGCCTCGAGCTGTTCTCAAACTTGCTCGACAGCTCATTTCATAAAAACCGAGAGAGAATATAAAAACCCCGCATGTCCGCGGGATTATTTTTTATTTGGGGTTTTCAATATATGATCAAGCCGCATCATCAAGTCGTACGTTTCAAGCCAGTACTCGATTCCTTCAATTTTTTTTGGGGTCCAAAAATATTTTTTGATTCCGTACTTCTCGGCGAGCTCAATTTCTTTTCTCATGTCCGCCGAAATAAGCGGATAATCTTTGCAGGGAAACACCCATATCCAATCACATATCCCGACAAGTTCTTTTCCAAGGGTTTGTCCCACGGAGAGCTCTTTGTCTGAAAAGGAATAAAGAAAATGTTCGTAATACGCCGCCGTCACAATTGGGTTATAGCCCTGTAGCGCCGCCCACCGGGCAACGGCGCGGGCTTGGTCGTTCCACAAGTCTTTACCAACACAGATGAAAACGCGTTCCGCCCTTTCGGTGTTCATTATTTTTCTTTGCTCCATTCTATGAGGTTCACAATTCGCGTCAGGCCGTCGAAGTCATACGCACGGTATTTTGCGCTACGAGCCGGCTCAAAAGGAACGGGAATGGTTTTGCGCGGGTCGAGAAGAACAGTTCTGAAACGGCCCCACATGAACTCCGGATGGTCGGTGCGATTAGATACAAAAACTATCACCTCATTTAGAATACCGAGTTGCTCAAGGTATTGCGTCGTCTCTTCCAGGTTTGAGTGAATTGCTGTGGGAGGTACTGAAAGCTCTTTAAACTCGTTTTGCTGAGAGCGGTTACACACTACAATGGTCACTATCGGCTTAAAGGCGCCATCGGAATAGCTTCCGCGTTCGTGGAACCACCGCAAAGAATTACCGCCGCCGTTAAGAAGTTTCGGTGACGAAATATCGAAAATAACAGCCTTAACCTTCATGGGCGTCCTTTATTGGAGGTATATGTGTTTTTAAAAATCCATATTTAGTATAGAACGAAAGAGCCGCTTGTCAACGAGCCGTTATTCATGTAATATGAAGACGCTTTTATTAATGTAACTTTTATCATGGCAAAACTTGAGCGAACTCTCGTTATATTAAAACCCGATGCGCTTGATCGGGGCATTATGGGGGAGATACTGACCCGTTTCGAGAGGGTCGGTGCAAAATTTGTCGGCATGAAAATGCTTGTTTCCGACAAGGACACTGCAGAAAAACATTACACGGAAGACCTTGCCAGGCGCCGCGGAGAAAAAGTAAGAAACATGATGATAGAAATGCTTATGTCCGGCCCCGTCATTGCCGTTGCCCTCGAAGGCATTGATGTTGTTGAAGTTGTGCGAAAAATGGTGGGCGCTACCGAACCGAAAGCCGCGGCCCCCGGAACTATCCGCGGGGACTATGCTCATGTTTCGTTCCGCTATGCGGATGAAGAGGGAATAGGCATTTTTAATCTTATCCACGCATCTTCTTCTCCCGAAGATGCTGAAGTCGAAATCGCGGTTTGGTTCAGGCCAGAAGAGCTTGTGTTCCATACTCCGGGGTATACGAAGCACACGCTTCACGAACACTAAATTTTTCTCTTGCGTTTTAAAAAACCGCCGGGCAGCATGCTCCGCCGGTTTTATTTTTGGGGTGATTTAGGATTTTTAGTTGATCTTTTTGCTCTTGATTGAAGGCGGGTCGCGTGGTACGAATACCGGCAGCGTTCTTTTCAAATGAAAATCGGAGTCTCTAGTATGAAGTGGTTGGGGGCCGCGATTTTTTTGGGATTAGTCCTTCTTATTTTAGTTCTGGTACTAGCTCCGACGTCTTCATCTCCTCTTACAGCGCAAGACCGCCTTTCGGCAGAACATGAGCTTCGTAAAATTCTTGATGCCGCGGACTATATTGTTTCAGTGTATAGCGCTGACGAAATCGTGCAGGAGGTGCAAACCGGCTTTGTGGTTGACCCGCAGGGGTATGTAATTACCGCAGCGCACGGGCGATTCAGAAACGGGAAAAGAACCGAAGTTGTTTTGAAAAACGGAACCCATTATCTGGCCAGACTTGTCGGAGAAATCCAAACACTCGATATTGCTCTGCTTTTTATCGAACTCCCGAAGTCCGCTTCGGCTCTGCCGGTATTCGCAAATCCGGCAAGCTATATTACCAAGCGCGGGTATGGGTTCAGCCAGGAAGCGATTCCGAACCGCAGAAATCTCATTGTCGGCGTCCAGTGTACGAGTAGTGATTTTTCTTTGGAGCTCAACCGGATGTATTTCGGCGAACTGCAGATGTGGTATGACAAGGAACCGGTACTATCTTTCACGCAGATGAAGCAGAATATGTCAGGGTGCAGCGGGGCTCCCGCCCTCACTCTTTCCGGAACAGTTATCGGTATGGTGCGGGCGAGCGCCGGAGATGTGGTATTTACGGTTGATGCTACGGCAGTCAAAGAAGCGGCAACTCTCCTCATTGAGCGCGATTTGAAAACAAAATAACAAGTGACGGAAAGAAATAAGCAGGAGATTGTACATAGGGCTGGTTGTTCATAAACCGGCTTTTTCTTTTTCAAAAAACCTTCTATATTGATAGTAGGCCCCTCCATTGGGACTCAGGTTTTAGGACAACATGACTTTTTGGGATGCTTACATCGCCCGGACCCTTGGGTTCGGTGCTGCGGCGACCCACGTGCGTGCGAGCTAAAATCCACGGTCCGAATGTGGGGCCTTTTCTTGTTTTTACTAATAGCATCTCTATTTTTTAAGCCTGGCGGTATTTGGGTCAAATAAAATTTAAATTCTAAATCCAAGCCGGACGTGTTTAGGATTTAGTGCTTCGGATTTAGGATTTTTAAGTTCTGCTGCGGCTCTTGCATAGAGCCTTTTTCTTTTGCTAATGTAACTTTGAGCTCTCTAACAAAGTTGAGGAAGTCATATGCCCATGTATATCTATCTTTGCGGCGGGATGCGCCCGGATAAGGACGGGGTTTTCTGGCAGGACAGGGTTCGCCAGGCGGTTCCGCCTGACGAAAATATCGTGTACCTTGACCCGTGCAAGAAACGAAAGGGTCTCGGAGAAAAAGAAGACCTCCCCGAATTTACGGCTTACGACTTGTTTGATGCCGCCAAAGCCGACATCATCTTCGTCTATATGGAGCCATCAAATCCCGGAGGGTTTATGGCTTGTGTCGAAATCGGGTATGCCATGGGTATCCATGGAAACAGGCAGATTCGCATCATTGTAAATCAGGACCCGGAAAACTCCGAAAATCCTTTCTACCGCTATCGCCGGTGTATTAACGCGCTCGGGAACCCGAACAAGGTTTACAAAACACTGGACGAAGGCATCGTCATGCTTAGGCGCGTGGTTGCGCAATTCAGGAAGAATGTTGACGCAAGCGAAGTTCTGGGTGAAAAGCCACCGTCCGCGGAGTAGAGAAAACCAAGCGGAGAATTCCGCGCGCAAAAAACCGTTCCGATGGCTATCGGAACGGTGTTTTTTATCCACATAATCTTTTCGTTCCAGTATTGACTTTCAATGTTTGGGCGTGATACATTTGACCTGCTCTCTGAAAACAAAAAAAGGATGAATATGTTCGGGCGCAAGCCGTCTATTGAAGTTGATCCTTCGTTGTCCATTCAGCGCACTACCAGGCCGGAAGCGGCTCCAGTCAAGTTGCTTCTCGATGATAACGAGCTTAAAGCCCATATTCGGACGGAAGAAGCTCTTAAATTTTGCTCTCCCGCACGGCTCCACGCGGAACTCATCGACTTTCTGAACAGGGAAAATATCAAAGTATTCGATAAGGATAAGGTTCACGCATATCTGAAAGGGAAAGCTGAAGCGGAGAAGAAAGTATACATTTGGAGGTCTCTTCGCCCGCAGGACAAAACTACTGATTATCGTTTGTATACAATTGAGGGGCACGGTGGCTATGACTCAAGGGATTGGGAGTCCCGTCCATATGATAAACCTGTTCCACTTCGGGTTCTGGTAACGGTTGAGAAGATTTATAAAAAATTCGGCGACAAGATCCAGTTCTTTGTAAGCGATTATGAGGTTCCTCACCCCGACCCGTTCATTATGGTAACAGCGCTTGATCTGCCGCGCATCGTCTTTGACGTTTGGGACGAGCCGTCCTTTAAAGGCTAACATCTAACAAAAAAACCGTTCCGGTGGCTATCGGAACGGTGTTTTTATTTTTTCATTTCCTTTTCTTTATCCCTGTAGAGCCCGAGTACGGTATTTGCGACAAAAAGCCCTCGCTTAGCGTTTGGCCCCATTCGCTCGATAAATTCCGGAAACCAACCATGTGCCAGCTCCGCTCCGAAAAATTGTTTTACGACGTGCCGGTCTTCGGGAGTTCGTCCAGCGCTTCCTTCTAGGACATGTTCGGACGCAAGTGGGAGGATATCCCGGTCCTTCACTGTCTGGAAAAGATGGTCCATGGTTTTCATGCCCGGCCTCGCCTTTCGCCTGTCGAAAAAGTTCTCCGACGTAAAAAAGTACGTTGCGTCGAGCGCGTAGTGCTGTAAGAATTCTCCGTGCTTTTCAACCGAATCCGAAATATGGGATTTTGCCGCGCGGTCTTCCGAAATTTCGATAATGGGCGGATTCGAGTCGCCTTCCGCAAGAACGGTTAAAGTTTTTTTGCCGCCTTGTTCGCCTTCGACAACTCCCGGGATGGGAACGCCCGTTCTATAAAAAAGCCGCACTAGATATTTTTGGAATTCTTTGATTCGCTCGCTTGAAGCCGGAGTCCAGCCGTCGAGCCCTTCGTTGATGGCAATATATAGTTCTTCGGAATTATTCTCGACAACAATGGAAATCATCCCCGTTTTTTCATCAACGGGAAGGAAATAATCGGTCGGAAAAAATCCTTGCATGAGGGCTGTCTCAACAACGTTTTCGAGGCGCCCTTTTTCCACATTCAGCGTCGTGTGGTCCACGTAGCGCGCAAATGGGCGCGTCCTGTCGCAAATTTCTTTGAAACGGCCGCCATCAATAGCGCGTGGATATCCGGCCCGGTTCAGCCCGTTAATCTCGTTGGCAAAACACTTCAGAAAATAATATACGCGTTCTTTGAAATCTTCAGAAAGAGAATCGACAAACGTAGACTCAAGAATGCGCCGCCAGTAGGCGTTTTCGCTCATTCAGAGCCTTGTGAGAAGTAAAGGTACTAGAGAGACAGTATCATATTTTATACTAAAATCAACCTTGCTTTGCCGGGGGGTGAAATTTCAACGCAAAAGAAAAGAGCGGAAATAAATTCCGCTCACGAGGTTTGTTTCGGGCGAATTCCGCCCTGGTTGTAGATATTTCGGGCGTTCCAATACATGAACCCCGTAATGGTGAGGTCCTTAATGGCGCGCCGCTCTTCAAAGATCATATGTTCGTTGTAATCGACGAACCCTCCGGGTTTGCATACTGCTGTTCCGTCTTTAAGGGCGGTCATCGCGTAGTTGCAGACAGAAAAATACTGTAGCCACGGGCGCACGCGAGCCCGTACGGCATGCGTTCTCAAATAGTCCGCGAAAAATTCAAGCCCCCCATGAATCACTTTGTAGGGCTCGGCGTTTGGCACCGGAACCCCGAATGAGCCGGGAGCATAATGCGAGGGATATACCATCGGGCAGATGATGTCGAAGTAATCGACGATGTCGCCGTAAAATTGGCCGACTTCCTTTTTCATAATTTCACCGGCCCCCTGGAGCACCGCTTCTCCGAAGACATCCACCGCAAGGGGGGTTGAAGGAGAAGACGCCCGCACGTTCGTTGTGAGATACTCAAAAAATTCTCTCATGACGTCGCGCCGTGAGCGTCCGTGTGAATATGGGTAATAGGCCTCGCGTGCGCGGCAGTCCGACTGGAAGCGGATGTAGTCATACTGAAGTTCGTCAAATCCGAACTGAATTGCTTCCTTCGACTTATCGACCATGTAGTTCCAAAGATCTCTGCTTCCCGGGTCGAGCCCCTTCGAGCCTCCGCAGGACCACGGAGTGCCGTTTCGCGTAATGACGCTTCCGGGATATTTTCTGGCGGCGTCGTTATTGAGGCATGTAACAAGGCGTGCAATGCACCAGACACCTTTTTTTTTCAGCGCCTCAACCACCACTTTCGTTTCCGGATAAAACATAGGAGTATCTTCCAGAACGTCGATGACGATGGTGTTCAGTTCGGTTGTCTCAAGCAGGCGTAAAATAGCGTCCCGTTTTTGGTGGTTTTTCGAGCTTGCGACAGCGGCCGTCATGTACAGCCCCCGGCGGTCATCGCTTATTGCCTTAAGAACGTACGGAATGGGAATCGGCTTCGGCGCGTTCGCCAGGATACCAAGCCCGTCTTCGGAGCGAAGGAGCGAAGGCCGAATAAAAGACGCGCCTCCAAAAGCAAGAGCTCCGAGAAAATTCCTTCGCGACAGCATTAGATTGCCCTCCGGTATTCTGATGCGGTTACAAATTTGTATCCGGCCGCTTGCAATTTCGGAATAAGGATGTCGAGCGCATCTGTTGTAACATGTAGTTCGTGGAAGGTAAGGAAGTGTTTCAGGGCACCCGCTTTTTCGCGTACTCGCAGTTCCGCTTCAACCGCACGAATCACGGAAGGGGCCTTGCGCTGGCGGTCGCTTGCAGAGTCGGCGTCCTTGTATTCATAATCGTAATCCGTCGAGTTGACGTCGGCAGTTTCAAGCGGAAGGCGCACCTCGTTGAATTTCCGCTTTAAGCCGATGCCTTTTGCCGGGCACACGGTGTCGGCTTCAATAACAGTTCCGAGATGGTGTACGGCGTATCCTTCTTTCTCAAGTCGTGTCTGAAGGGACGTCGTGATTGCCCAGAACGGGGGCGGAAATGTTTCTCGCTTTGCGGGCCGATGATTTTTTCAATTGCCGTTTGAGTGCTTGAAATTTGGTTTTTCATGATCCACTCAATGTCGTGGTTTTTTCGAGGCAGTCAAGAATGTCATGCGTCCAGGTGTGGTTTGCGTGCTCGTGTCCTTCGGCATGCGTCCGTTTCACAAGGGATGGATACGCCGCGATACTTTGTCCGAGGGAGAAGAAGGTTCCGTGAACCGAGTGTTTTCTTAGTACGTCAAGCAGACGAGGAAGGCGGCTTGTTTTTGGGCCGTCATCGAACGTCAAGGCAATATATTGGTTTTGGCTACCGCTCGTGAGAACTTGCTTTGGTATAGGAAGCTCGCTCTTTAGGGTTGGCCAGTATTTCTCAAAAGTACTGGAAGAAACAGCCAGGGAAGCAATGCCCGTTCCCGCAAGGAATTTGCGTCTGTTCATTGTTTTTATGCTTTCAAGGGACGAATTTTGGATAACTCGTACTGTATCCTGTTTTTGTTAAAAATCAAGGTACGTGGAACCTTGCTAAAAATAAAAAAGGCCATGGTTAGGCCTTGCAGTGCGGCTTATGCGTTGAACAGTCGCCGTGTATAGCCAGGAATTCTTCTTTATGTTTACGTGCCTGCGTTATGTAATTTTCCAGCCATTCTTTGCGGACAGTATTTTCCGCATGCAACCGAATGTCTGTTCCTTCAACAATATATTCCGGGTGCGTGCTCCCGAGCCATTCGAGAATTTTATACCCCTCCGCCTCTCCGTTGCCGAGGTCGTTGTCAAAGTCAATTATTTCGATTGGCTCCTTTCTTGCCCGCGCGCCTTCGACGGCTTTTTTGAACTCGTCAAAATTCCGTACGCCAACCCACCCTGCGAGCGTGTGCCGTTTGGGTAAGTCCGGTTCATTCAATTGGTCGTCCAGCCAAATGTTCATATACAGCCAGTAAAGCATTTTTTCCGGATTTTTTCCACTTCGCGGCGAAGTACTCTTTCCGGCGCGTTTACGAGCCATTGACACAGCCATTTTTTTCTTTTACCAGTATGAGCAGTAGATTTACAAAATACGAGTGTTAAAATGAAAAACGTCGAAGTTTCCATGGACGGGCTTTCCTTAACGCTTTCCGGAGACAAAAAGAATGAACGCCTGAATGTTGCCGGAGAATATCCGGGCAGAGCGTATGCCTCGTTCCTGTTTTCCCAGCTTGGGCTCATGCATCTTGTGGCGCACGACCTTCCGTCTGCGGTCGCGACAAACTTTTGGGTAGCGCCCCAAATACAGAATCTTATTAAGGCAATGTATGCGTGGGAGGGCGGTAAAACTCCGGCAATCCACGCGCCCAAAAAACCGTTCGCGCTACCCCGCTTGAAAACTAGTCCTGGAAAAGTAGCCATCTCGTATTCGGGTGGGAAGGACTCCGTATGGAATCTTTGGAGGGCTATAGAGAAATACGGCAAGGAAAATGTTCTTGTCGTTCACATCCACGGCCTGAACAAGGCAAATTCCAAGGATGAATTTGAATACACCCTGCGCCAGCAAAAAAAATACGGGTTCCGAATCTACAAATAATCGACCTTAAGAATAGCGCCGGCGTTGGCGGGCACGAGGTAATGCGCTCCCGGGACATGTTCATGGTTGGGCTCGTTGCTCCGCTTGCCATCGAATTCGGTGCGTCAAAAGTTCTCATTGAAGGCTTTTCGGAAACGTCAAAAATCGAACCATTTTCTGGACAAGAAAAATGGATGGAATATTTCAACCGGGTTCTTCGTTCGCTCAACGTTCCAATTCAGGTTGACTGGAAGAATCGGGGCGAGATGGACGTGGTAAAGGACCTCCTTATCAATCGTCCTTCGTGGCTGTCTCACGTTTGCAACTGTTTTTCCGCCCCCTGCTACCGGATTCCCATACGGGAAAGCTGGGAGAGAAACGCGCCGACATTTCCGCTCTATGATTCGCAGTGCGGGTCATGCGTCAAATGCCGCATCACGAATCTCGGCCGCCTGCTTCACGACCCCGCGATGAAACGCGTCCAGCCTGAAGACATTTCGTATTTTCTCAAAACCACCGCCAAGTGGATTCCCGACAAGTGGGAAACCCACAAAGACATGCTTGAGGGGAGTTTTATGAGAGAATATGTAAAAGCGCTCAAAAAATATCATCACGAATATTTGTCGGCCAAGTAATTGGCCGTCTTCTTTTATATATTTTCCTGCGAGCTTGACAAAAGAGAGAAAGCTTCTATTATGGCTACTGACACCTTAAAAACACAAGAGGCGGCCATGCAAGACTTCAAAGGGATTTACCTTGGTTTTTCACCAACAGACGAGTCCGATGTCTTAATGGGCGAAATCGAAATTACCATAAGCGACAAGACGGCAAAACTCCGCATGGCAACAGGATTGAAAATTGTGAGAGAAGAAATTTCCCTGGATGATTTTGAGCCCATGACAGCCGAAGAGCTGAAAGCCCTTTGGAAAGAGGGGCCAGACTATTCGTCAAGAACCGCGGGCTTCAAGGGTCTGTCGGGACATCTCCAATTCATTTTCTTCAAGGATCCAAGCGATGAAGAGCCCGGACTGCTTATCCGAACCGGAGGAATAGGAGACATGTTAGGACCGACATTTCTTTTCAGTCCCGCTCAAATCGCACGCGGAGTTTTTGATAAAGCGGTTCAGGCTGTAGAGAATGGCGAGGTTGGCATTTTTCCACGCCTTCGCAACAACGGAAAGGCGGAACTCAAAAAGTAATGTTTCGAATATATATAAATACCGCGCCGAGCATATAGGGCGGTTTTTTTATCCGCCACCGCAGAAAACCACGTGGTTAGCCCATAGGGGACGCGAGTATGGAGGATAGAAGGCATCTGACATCAATTATACTTCTTTGTCAGTATTTTTCGCTTTTCTTTGTTGTGTGTCGCGGGGGTTTTATCCTCGCGTTTGCTGGTTCGCCTTTTTTGAGTTCTGACAAGTCAATCGTCGGAGCGATTTCTCGAGCTTCTTCGACAGTAGCAACTTTGTCTTCGGCGTGCAGTTGGTTGAGTTTTTCCAAAAGTAACGCCATGGCACCCGGAGAAAGTTTTAAGTCCGAAAGGTCGCTTTCAACGACCAACACTTTCCTCTTTTCGGGAGTTTTAGGAGTTTCGTTATGGGTTGGTTTTTCAAATGAGTCGTTTTCCATGGGCGTCTTCGGATTATATTGAGAGAAGGCGAGGGGTTTAGGGCCAACAGGCAGGTTTTTGTCGGCTAAAGCAAACTATCTTTAAAATTTAAAACTTCCGCGTTACGAATTAGGATTGTTTTATTTGTTGTCACCGTAAGGCCTATATTGGGCATTACTTCAAACCCAAGATAGATACTTTCAACTCCTCTTTTTCGAAGCTCTCTAATAGCGGGCTGAAGGTCTGAGTCAGAGCTTCCGACAACCGCAGTTTTAATCTTTTTGTCACAGGCGGCAACGATGATATCAACTGCAATACTCACATCAACACCTTTTTCTTTAAAAACAAGAGTTTCTTTTCCTCGTCCGTCTTTTTTATAGTGTCCGCGTACAGTACCACCAAGAACAACCCCGAAGCTCTGTTTCTCAAGGTGCGTCTTTAGTGCGCGCAATTCTCCGGCGAGTTGCTTTGATTTTACAACTGTGTCCGGGTGCTCTTTTATCTTCGCAAAGTAAAAAATCCCTTCATCAATTGTAATGCCTTTCAAAACTTGATCAATGAGCCCTCGGAAGTTATATGTATGCCAAAGCGGTTTTTCTTTTTTCTCCAACTCAAAAACGTCTTCGAGTTTTTCAAGAAAATTCCTACCATCAATAAAAAGCGTTGTTTTCATAAGGCATAAAGCCGATAAACGAAACCCCAGCGGACCTTGCGGCTGGCTGGGGTGTTTGTATCTGCATTATAGCAGAACCGGACATGCTTTGTAAAGGGTTATCCACAGAAGGAAAGAAACTCTAATAGTATCGAGGTTTGGCCTTTGTAAAATAAGAAACCGCCGGACATTGTCCGTGCGGAGATGCTCCCGAGAAAGAGGAGCTTGGGTATGTATGAGACAAAGAGCGTTGCTGGAATGCGGCCGCGGATTGTTGTTACTGGTTTATTCTTTCTCGTTTTTCTCCTATCAGTACCATGTTTGTTACCGGATATTCGAGAGGTTCTAACGAACTATCATTCTGCTTTAAAAATAAGTCTGTTTTGCCGCGAAAACGATTTTCTACTATCCAGGGATTTGCATAGACCCTTGAAGAACGGCTTATATCGTTGGGATTTTCAATGATAAAGAATCCGCATTCTTCCAAAAGCCGTTTCCAGTCAGAAAAATTATAAAATGCAAATTCCTCATTTAACTCGCTTCGCCAGTTATCAAAATAATCTTTTTTGGTCATGAACTCAACCGCGTCTTTTAAGCGCACAACGACGAACTTTTTGCCGTCGATGATTTCCTCGCGGAATCTAACTTTTGTTTCTTCCCCCCGTTTTCCTGAACTGCGCATATCCTTCAAATAATCTTCGGCAAATCTCAAAAATCGCGCGTATGTCGAAAGTCCGGCAAGGTGTTTTGCAAGGGTGGGCGCCGTAGAAAATTCCGTAAAGATGCCGGTATTTGTTCCGTCCGAAGTGTTTATCTGCATATATACCTCCTGCCCCTTATTTTCTGGGCCAACCACATCCCTGATAACAAGATGCCCGCCGCTTCGCATCTGTTTATATTTTTTCTCAATATAGCCCCGCAGGCTTTCCTCCCGTTTGCCGTAAGACCAAATTTCGTGAGTGGTCGAATTGCAGATCGTGGTGTCAATCGAATTGTCTTTAAAAATAGGGTCGAGCAGGTTCCGTTGATGAAAATGGACGAATGTATCTCCGAATTCTCCGGAACGTTGCCGCTCAAGGCACCGCGCCATGAATTCGCTTGTGATTTCAATCCCGATAATGTCCGAGTCCGGAAAGTCCTTCGCGAGATAGGCGATCAGCGCCCCGTCCGCGCATCCCTCATCGGCGATTTTTCCCTGGACAACCATCTCTTTGATGTCCTGATATTTAAGGTCAATAAGGTTTTTATGTCCCATGCCGACAGCGTATGTGAAGTAATTTCGTTCCTGCGTAAGGCTTCCCGACTCGTTTAACAACGGATCGCGCCAGATACGTTCGACGGTTGCAGGAATATCCGGGAAATTCTCCCAAACCTCCTGTGAAGACCCGGAAACATTTTTTCTAAACTCATCATTTTCTTTCCAGTTTTGCCCACCTTCAAAAGTGTCTCGGATAATCTGGGCAGGAGGTTTTGCGACAAATTGCTTTTCGGCGTAGTCGTACTCCGCGGGCAGTACCGCAAAACCTCGTTGCATGAACAGTTCAATGAGGGGCGGCGTTGAGCAGAGCACGAGCGTATTTTCGGGAACGAGGCGCAATTGGTCAGAAGTTGCTTCATAGATTTCTTTTAATAAAAGTTCAATGTAACGATGCGTCGGCGGATAATGAGGGATGCCAATCATATGATAGCGAACGCCAGACGCATCCTTGTAGGCATGGGCAAATCGGTCGAGAGCGATAAGCCGAGCCCAAAAAGGGATTGGGTTGTACCGCGAGTTTGATTGATTGGCTGAAGTAACCGCGAAAACAATTTCGTTGATTTTTTCGTCTCCACCCATGTGGGGTGTCCCCAGAAGCTTCATCTTGCTCACAGGCAAAGACAGCACTTCTTTCAGGTAGCGCTCCTGGAACGCTGTGGTCAAAAGGTGCCGACCCGGGAAAAATAAATATGCCATAGGGTCATTATAAAAGAAAAAGAGGAATTCGGCGAGGGTTATCAATAAAAAGACGAGATCCTAACGTGTCGAGGTTCGGCCTCTGTAAAATAAAAAACTGCCGGACGTTGCCTGCGGGGAGAATGACGGGATTTACTTGTTCAAACGCTCTCGTGTTACTTCAGCTATGGCATCGGCAATTTCATCTAAGTGAGTTTCGACAAGTTGATTGGTGATGCGTAGCGTGGGAATCCCTTCCGTGTCCGAGTAATGGTCGCGTTTAAAGTCAGAGATGATTCGCTTGGGGTTTGTAAAATGTTGTAGCCCGTCAACTTCGATATAGATTTTTGCGTCAGGAATAAAAATATCTACGTGCTTATGGCCGTCTGAGTATTCGTGCTCAGCGTTAATCCCTCGCTTTTTAAGAGCTCCAATAAGGTCGAGGACCTGTTGGGTTGGTTGTGGGGTGTTGTTTTGCATAAGTATATCTGCTGGGATTAACACTTGCGCCCAGGCCATAAGCCTGGGCCTTTTTCATCTCTTCGTACACAATTGTCGGGCAGCGGGGAATCGGATCCGCCTATCAGTTCCAGGGCATAGTACTGCGTCCCGGTCTTCATTCATCTATTAATTAATGAATACCGTGGACTCGTAATGCCCGCGAAAGCTTCCCCGGAGCTTTCGCCCCCCAGCCTGCGTACTTACTATTTCAATTGTCGGGGTGCCGAGAATCGGACTCGGGCTAACAGACCCCCAGCCTGTTGTACTACCATTATACTACACCCCGTTACGATAATTTTAAATTTTCAATTTTAAATTTTAATTTGATTTAAAACTTTCCGCCGGAGGCGGATCCGCCCTCGGCGGAAAAACTTAGCCTTTAAAATTTATAGTTCCTCTCATTCTTAAATCTTAAATCCTAATTCTTAATTCTCCGGAATCTTATTTACATTCTTCGCAAGCTCAACCAAAAACCTCACTCCTGACCCCGAAGCCCCTTTTGCCAAATACTGCCCCTCAATCGTAGTCATTGTCGGCGCTATGTCGAGGTGGACGAACGGGAAGTCACCGACAAACTGCTTCAGGAAAATAGCTCCCGCAGTCGCTCCTCCGTATTTCGATTTTCCGACATTCGCAACGTCTCCAAATGTTCCTTTCACTTCGTCTAGGTATTCGTCTCCCATCGGAAGCGGCCACACGGCATCCCCTGAAACCTTTCCAACTTCGCGCATCAAGAACTCAAGTTTTTCGCTTGTTGAAAAAAGAGCAATAACTTTTTGCCCAACTGCGACCACTGCC
>Ga0209542_10003038_pt1 | contig 36480 bp, 39 predicted proteins | sample RifCSPhighO2_01_FD_184028 | JGI IMG/M metagenome (GOLD analysis project Ga0209542, IMG submission 184028) | Soil microbial communities from Rifle, Colorado - Rifle CSP2_plank highO2_0.1 (SPAdes) (version 2) | ecosystem: Environmental > Terrestrial > Deep subsurface > Rock core/Sediment ...
TAATGACGATTTTTATCGACAATTTGAGGACAACCATTTTGAGATATTTAAAAATCTTAAAATGTATGATTACCCGCATATTTGTTTAAGGGACAATCAGGCGATTTGGGCGGAAGATAACAAAATAGAAATAGTACAGGACTAGATCAAACCTGTGAATAATGGTTGTATAATTTTTAAAGGGAGGTGATAAATATTATGAGGTATTTATTTGTTTGTCCGGTTCCCGGATGTGGCCACGAAGTAAAAGTACAAGCAAACTCTGACGAAGACGCCGTAAAAAAAATATTGATGGCCGGAGCAGATCACGCCAAAAAGGTTCATCCAGATATGAAAGTAGATGAAAAGCAGATGCTTGATATGGTTAAAACTCAAATGAAAAAGGCGTAAAATACTCTCTTAGTTGATTTAGGCTATAATCTGATGGTGTTTAAATCGGTTTATTTTAAGCTTGTATTTTTGTTGGTTGTTTTGGTAATTGTTTCAATTGCATCTGTTGTTTTCGTCCAAAATAAAAGTTTTAATCAGGATGGGAAATCAAACAATAATAACACAAATTCAGTGGATCCAAATCTTCCGAATAATTCAATCCTTCAGGATAAAAAAACAAAAATAACCGGATATAGAGAACCTGATTATAAATTTCCTAAATACACAGACTCTTATGAAAAAGAGTTAACTGAACTTGGCAAGGTTATACTTACTCTATTAAAAAATAAGGATATGGCCACGCTATCGAGTTATGTTCACGATGATTTGGGACTGAATATTAAACCTTATTATTCCTCTTCACAAGAACAAGGTCGCAATTTAAATTTAGTACAAGTTAAAAGTTTTTTTAATGATAAAAAAGAGTATCAATGGGGACTATCCGACGGTTCCGGTTTACCGATCGTTCTTACTAATAACGAGTATTTTAATAAATACCTTTATGATAACGACTTTTTAAACGCGGATTATCATTCATACAACAGCGACATTTCAGCAGGAAATAATTTACCACTGGATAGTTTCATCCCTGAGCTTTTCGAAAGGGAACAAGTTAGATTTATGGAATTTTACTTTGGAGGGTTTGAAGAACAATATGAAGGAATGGATTGGCAAGCTTTATCTTTAGTGTTTGTAAAACTGCAGGATAAATGGTATTTAGCCGGAATACTTCATAATGAATGGACTATTTAATTTAATTATTTTTGATATAATATAAATATGAATAAAAAAATAATAATACTTGGAATAATTTTATTAATAATAATTTTAGTTTTAACAGCAGGTCTTCCTCTAATAAATACTAAAAAACAGCAATCAGATACATCAGAACCCAAACAGGTTACAAGCACCTCGGGTCTAAATGACAACCAAATTAATAACCAGCAGGTTTCCGGCTCACTATTGGATATGATGAAACTCAATAAAAATCTGACCTGCAGTTATCTAGGAAAAGATGACAATGGAAAAACCACTTTTACTACCGAAATGTTTCTATCCGGAACTAAGGTTAGAAATAACGTAAAGATGACGGATAACTTGGATAAAACTTTAGAATCATATATGGTCAGCAACGGAGAATGGTTTTATATATGGTCCAATGCCTCAGACAAAGGCACAAAAATGAAAATTTCTGAAATGGAAAAAACAATCCAGGAGGCCACAAAAGACCTAAAAGTCCCTACAAATAGCAATGCTGACCTAAACAAAGTATCGGAAAAATTTGATTTTTCCTGCAAGCCATGGAATCCAGACATGTCAATATTCGAAGTTCCTTCAGATATAACATTCATTGACATGCAGGAAACACTGGATAAGATAAAAGATCAACTAGGAGGATTTAAAGAAGCCGGTTGCAATGCATGTAATATGATTCAGGATGCCAATGCTAAGTCTGAATGTTTGAAGAATCTTGGGTGTTAGTGATATAAACGCGAAAATAATTCAATTTCAAACAATTAAACTAATTTGCTATATAACTTTTCAATATATTGCCTTTTCTTATTTAAAATAGTATAAATTCAATAACACATCCCATAGGAAGAGGAGACTGCAATGAAAAACGACATTATGTGGAGAATGTTGTTCCAAAGAACCGGAGAAACATACTCCTCAAACGGATTGTGCCCACAAGCCGTGTTCGTCCCGGCATACGGGATAAGTACAGATGGTTTAAGGCTGACTCGGTTAAGTAACCTGGCCACTGCGCTGGGTGTGCAAGCTTTCAACGAAGCTAGGGCTAGATGGCTTATCTTGTCGCACGCATATATGGATTTTGCTGCGACTGAAAAAGCTTTAAAAATGCGATTACTTGGGTACGTCAACTTCCCTAATGATTGCATTTACCATATTATGCCCACAACCACCGGGTTAACTACCAGCTACACAGAACTTGCGGAGTTAAATCGATTTGTAGGTGCACATGGAATACAGAGGATATCAGTAGTAGGTGAGTATCACCATCTGCCGAGAGTGCTTTTAGGTCTGCACCTTCTCGCTCCGCAACTGCAGGTAGTCCCACAACCCTTCGAAGCACAATCAGAGGCACATTTAGCCCCTGGGCGCTTAAAAGGGTATAGCAACCTCAACCTGGTTTGGTTCGCTTGGAATTTCTTTTTCTTTATGCTCACGCCGTGGCTAGGTCAAGCATACATGAGCAAAAAGAACACGAAAGATGAACAATCAGGTGATAAGCTCCCAGGCTGCTTATCACCTTAGCAATCAACTTCTGTGATATTATTACTCCGTGAAAATAACCCTTTATAGCGCAATATCAATTGATGGATTTATCGCAAAAGAAGATGGTAACTCAGATTGGGTATCTGATACAGATGGGAAAATATTTGATAAGACATGCAAAAAAACCAGATGTATTTTTGTTGGAAGAAGAACTTTTGATCAGTTCAAAGGTGAAATTTACCCTATACAAAGCGTAACAAATATTGTTTTAACATCAAATAAAAATCAACAACCAACCGAAGAAAATACTTTTTATTTTAATTCTGTGAGAGAGGCAATTAAAACTGCTGAAGAAAAAGGACACAATGAAGCGATTTTAGTAGGAGGTGCAAAAACTAATGAATCGTTTTTAACAGAAAACGTTATAGACGAAATTATTTTAAGCATACATCCTCTTGTGTTGGGCAGCTGGTTAAAAATATTTAATAAGTATTCCGGTGAAATACGTATGAATTTAGTGAAAACAGAAAGTATGAAAAATGAACTTGTATATGTATATTACAAGGTTAATAAATAACGACATCGGATTTGCATCCATGGAAACACCTCACTAAAAACTATTAAGTCCCATTAATCATAAAGAATGTAATATAATTAACTGCAAATAATAATATATGATAAAGAAACTTCCTTATATTTTAACAATGTTAATCCTTGCGATTTTGGATTTTGCCGCACTTGACGACATTACAACCGGTAATGAGCCAAACTATAACGTGGAGTATATGATTTTGACTATTAGCGTTTTTGCTTATATTCTGATTGGAATTAAATTTCTACTTAATCATAAAATTAGGAAAATAGGGTAAAATTTCAATATGTGGCTTATATATACTTTAATTTCTTTAGCGTTTTTTACAAGTTTGTTCGTTTTTTCAAAAATATTAACCACAGACAGCAAAGATCAGAGAGCGTTTTCAGTAATTTATAGCTTTTTTGCATCTATCTGGGCACTTTTATTTTTTATTCTAGAAACAGATATAAAAACTTTAAAACTTCCATCAAACCTGACACCTTATTTTGTACTATTAGTAGCATGCTTATTCTACGGCCTGTTTGAAAGGTATAGATTTATAATAATAAAAGGCATAGATATATCACTGTTTTCTATAATAATGACTCTTGCTCCGGTAATAGCTTTCATAGGTTCATCGATTTTATACAATGAACCTCTCACTTTGATTAAATTAATAGGCGGAGCTTTAATAATTATAGCTAATATTTTGGTTGCTTTTGATCCAAAATCACAAAGACAACGCAGCGACAAAAAATATGTGATTTTAGCAGCACTTTCTTCTGTCTTTTTAGGAATAGCTTGGATGCTGGATAAAACAGGAGCTGGTTATTTTGGAACTTCAACATACAGCATATTAGTCTGGTTCTTGCCGATAATTGTTATTTATGCTCCTTACATAAAAACTTCAAACATAATTTTCGAACTTAAAACTGCTTCCTGGAAAGTTATAGCGTTGGCGTTTTTAAACGCAGCCGGCTATTATCTGCAGCTTAAAGCCTTAATGTTAGGTGAAGCGACACGGGTAATACCGATAGTTCAAGCTTCTCTTATTTTCACAGTTTTGTTGGGAATATTTTTTCTTAAAGAAAAAGAAAACAAACTGCAAAAAATAATCGCCGGAATAGCCTGCTTTTTAGGTGTGATTTTACTATCAAGATAAAATAAAAATAACTAGAGCTGGACTTTATGCTATCTACTAAAGCATCTTCCTTATAAACAAAAAATTGTTATATACTATTAAAATGTATCAAAACATAAAAGCTGTTATCGACTTAACTAGAATATTCGAATATTACGGCAGCTGTATTTTGCTAACTCTTTTTGGCGTTTTTGTAGCCGGTATTTCAGAAACTTCTGGTACAAACCACATTGTTAAACCGCTTTTGGCAGTAATTGCCAATTTAATGAGCTTTGCATTCGCTTTTATGATTAACGATATAGAAGACGCTGAGGATGATGCAATGGACCCTATTAAAGTAAGAAGAAATCCTGTCTCAGCTAAAAGAATTTCAAAAAATACCGCTTATCTGATTACTGCAATTACAGCTGTACTTAGCTTGGCAATTTATGCCTCTATAAATCTATATGCATTTATATTTGGTGCAACAAGCTTAATACTTGGATTTATATATTCGTGGAAAAAAGTGAGGTTGAAATCGTATCCAATTATTGATGTAATATCTCACGCCCTTTTTTTGGCAGCTCTTGGTTTTTTAATAGGTGTCTCAACAAATGTCTTTACATCAAATTTTAGATATATAGCCTTGGCAGGTGTTTCATTATTTGTTTTTTCCATATTTGAAGACTTGCGTAACGAATTAAGGGACTATGAAGTAGATTCTAAGTCTAACCTTAAAAACACTGCACAAGTACTAAAATTAAAAAAGTACGAAAAGGTTTTATTATATGCTTCTATTGCTCCGTTATTTTTAACCGGGTTTTACTTATTAACTCAAACAACAGCTCTTTCTAAATTACTAATTCTACCGGGTGTTACTTTTGTGCTTACACATTATATGTTTTTTTACAAAAGTAAAAACAAAAATCTATTTAATTATCCATTAACTCAATTTGCATTAGTTTACATTGGTTTAGTATTGTTTTTACAGGCATTTTTCCAATAAAAACAGGATTTTTTAAACATTTCTACATTTGACTACTATAGGTTACCATGTTAAAATTTGAATTGAGGAGAAAATAGAGGCAATTAAAACGTGCGTTCTCAGCCTCTTTATAACTAAATTATGCCTTCTGAAATTATTAATAACCTCTTAATAGAATATTGGTCTGTAATATTAGCAGCTATTGCTGGTTTAGGTGTGGGTATGATTCTTTTAGGAATTAGAAAAAGCGGGAGTAATTTCAGACAAAACGTCCTAAACAAGAAAATCATAAAAAAAAGAATTATCGAATCTTACATAGATGTTTTAAATAATATTGTCGTTTTAATAGACAAAATTAATGAATACGAAAAATCATTCGGAAAGTTTAATGATAAACATATATATTATATTTTAGACAGCTTGAATACAATGCAAAGTTTAAATGAAGAGAATAAAGTGCTTGAAGAACAGTCTCTTCAAAGCAGCTTGATCGATATCACATATAAGTTGTCTGAAGTACTTAGTAGCTTGTATCATTTAGAAAATGAAAACTATGAAATTCAAAAGAAATACCAGGAATTAGTAGTTTCTTTGAGCAGAAAATATCATAATGTTGATATTGAAGACGAAATTTACAACGAAAATGTTGAAATGAAGAAACATATAATGGCGGAAATTCAGTTGTTAAAAGATAAAACAGAGAATTTAATGGCTGAATTTAAATTGCAAAAAGAAAAGAGAGAAAAAGACCTGAACGAGATAATCAATCTGTGCAAAGATCTAATCTACAAATTAGATCAGTATAAAGTCAGACAATTAGCCACTAAAAAAATATATCTTAAATATTTATCTTATATTTAATTCAAATAATGATTTATTACTCCATGCATTCTTCCCGGTGTGGATTTTAAGAACTTCTGCCATTTATATAAACTATCATCGTATTTGGATAAATGATTTAACTCCGAAATCAAATAGTCGACTTTTTCACTCGAATTACCTTCAATATGTTTAGCAACACCATGCTTTTCCAATAAATCAACATACGCTCCCTCCTGTCCATGTATATAGTTAAAAATTAAAATAGGAACTCCCATTATTCCAGCTTCAATACCCATTTGAGCAACAGAAAAAACCACCGCTAAATCAGAAGCTCCCATCCATTTTGCTACCGATTCTTCATTTTGCCAGGATAAGAATTTGAATAATTCATTTTTACCATACTCGCTGGTCGCTTCCTTACAAAACTCGTCATTTTTACCGCACAAGAAAACGAAAAGAACATTAGAATCTTCAAATTTCTTTGATAAAATTTCCATATAATTCCAGGCTCTATTAATCCATAATCCGCCGGCCATTACTAAACACACTTTCTTGTATTTCTCCACATGAAGGTCTTTTTTAAACAACATTTTGTCTTCCACACTTTGCAATTTGCCTGAATACTTATAAAAAGCCGGTCTTAGTAATGGTCCTAAATGCAATACTTTTTGTTTATCAATTTTATATTTCTCTATAAAACGATCAGATTCTTTCCAAATTGAAAGATAATAATCAGGCTGCGGATTTGCAAAGTAAGTAGAATGTAAAAACGGATCCAACAGAACTACAAAATTTTTCTTGCCTTTATTAGGGTGAATAAGAGGGTGGGTAGATATTACAGCGTCAAATTCATTATATTTGGGAAGCAGGTTTTCAAGCTTTTTCTCCAATTGTCCTGAAATTCTTTTTACAAGTATATTGGAAATATCCATCATATTTGAAAGCATAAAAAATGATTTGTAAGCGAATGGTTTTTTTAAAAGAAGCTTATAAATTTCCTGGTTTCCGGTCAGCCCGACATTAAATATTTCGGTCTGATATCCCCATAATGATAACCAATAGTCATAAGCATAAGCGTATGATAGATGTCCGTAACCACCCATTGCTGTTAGTATTGCTATTTTTTTGCTTTTTTCAGTTATAGGCATAAAAAAGGTACCACAATTATTAATTGTGGTACCCTACATTTTCTTTTACAATTTTTCAAGTCTTACTTCAATCCCCCGCATGCCGTGTAAACTTTCACCTCATCAGCCGACTTATGAACATTTATGGCTAATGGAAGCTGAGATTGCAATTTCTCTAATGTCGTGTCAATTAGAGTAGTTGACTTTCCATCAACAACATTAGTTAAAGGATAAACAACTGCACCTACTCCAGGACAAACCCCGGAATGAATATGAGCTGGTTGAGGACCGCTGGGACCGGCAGTATTTAATGTAAGAACAACCTCAAGTTTACCTTCCTTTTCCTCAAGAGTCGCAGTGCCGCTTTGGTTAATTTCTTTATTAACAGTTTCCAAAGTCATTAGCATTTTTCCGGTCAAAGAAGTTTTCTCAGTTCCTGATTCCTGCGTAACCGGAAGCCCGTTAGACTTAGGAATATTATTATCCGAAGTATTGCTCGAAGTTGCAACCGCTACTAAGAGAATCACGACTAAAACAACTCCAAGTCCGAGTATAAATTTTTTATCATCCACTCAAATCACCTCCTTAGCACTAATATTAAGTATAAATTCATTTTTAATGATATTGCAAACATCTCTTATACATTTTTTATTTGGTAAATGATTTAAATTATTTACAATAAATACCTTATTCCCCTCAGGAACACACTTTAAATTTTCACGGGAAATAATGGAATCCCACGAATGGAATATAAAAACAGCCTTTTTTGCGATTTTCGACAATCTAAATTTATAATCCTCTAATATATCTAAAATTCTAATAAGTTCTTGTTTCTTACTGAATTTAATATTTATTCCAATTTTAAGCAACATTTTTTGTACAGCCTTACGCGACTTAATAAAATCAAAAAGAAATTCAGGTACTAGGAATTTAAAAATAATATGCATGATTCTGGAAGCAATCGTCAAATGTCCATTAACAGGTGAAGCCCAAACCAGACACCCTAAGTAATTTGGATCCTCGAAAAAATTATTGTGATACTCCAAAGCAATTATGCCACCAAAAGAATATCCACAGACAATATACCTTCCGTTAACATTTTCTTTAATAAAGCCATTGACTACATTTATAAAACCAAATATATCTTTAATATCTCCCAAGGATACTCCGTTATGACCCGGTAAATCCAAAGCTTTTATTTCCACAAAATCTGCTAATGGTTTAGTTAATAAATAGCTGAAATTTTTATCACTTATAAATCCATGAATAAATACTATAGTAATCTTATTTTCCATTTCTATCAGTTACCGTACAAAACAAATTTTTCATAAAAGATTTTATTCTCAGGTATATTGGATTTCTTCAAACGGTCTATCATATCCGATACCATTAAAGGATTTCCGCAAATAAAACACTGGGTGTTATTAACATCTTTAACTTTATAAAAGTCAGTTATTCTGCCGCGGAATTCAGTCCATTTTTGAGAAGGCTGGGAAATACATATATAGTATTTAAAGTGCTCTAATTTTGTTTCACAAGCTTCTAAAAACTCTTCCTCAAAGATATCATTGTCAGTCCTAAATCCAACATAAAGTTCAATTTCAGAATCGGATTTCATTTCTATTAACTTCTGGAGCATCGGTAGTATTGGAGCAAGTCCCGTACCGGTAGCCAAAAACAACAAATATTTATCAATCGGCTCCGGCAATACAAAACGACCGGACGGACCTATAAAACTTACTGAATCCCCTAAATTCAACGATTTAACATAATTTGAGCCCATACCATTATGGGTAACAGTAAGAATTAGCGATATTAATGGCAAAATATCTGTATAGGAAGCAATTGAGTAAGGTCTATAAATAAACTGATCGACTTTTAAGTTAATAAATTGTCCGGGAATAAAGGAAAAGTTTTCAGTGCTTTCCGATTTAATATCCAGTTTTATTGTTTTTGTATTTAGATATTCTTTCTTAATTACTGTCCCAAAATACTGCGCTGGTCTTTGAAATACATACCCCATGTCAAGAATTATAAACTATTTTTATACTATAATAACGTAAACATGGTTTTTGAAGATAGAAAAGATGCAGGGGAAAAACTTGCAGAAAAACTTTTAACTGAAAATATTGATTCTAAAGACAGTATTTTACTGGCGCTTCCGAGAGGCGGTATACCTGTAACGGTTGAGATTCATAAAAAGCTTAATATTCCTTATGACATTCTGATCTCCAGAAAACTCGGATCTCCGGAAAACCCCGAGTTTGGATTCGGAGCTATTTCCGAAAATAACTCCATTAATTTAAATATTGAAACTATAAATGAATACGGAATCACTGAAAAATACATTAACGACGTCATATTTAAAGAAAAACAAGAAATGCAAAGAAGAATAGACTTATATAGAAAAGGGAGAAATCTTAAAGATATAAAAGGAAAAACCGCAATCTTAGTAGATGATGGAATAGCTACGGGTGTTACAACTAAAGCGGCAATTCAGGCAGCTAAAAGTCTGGGGGCAAAGGAGGTGTGGATCTGTACTCCGGTTTGTCCCAGAGACACCTACCAAGAGTTAAAAAAAGAATGTAATAAAATAATTAGCCTTTTAATTCCTGAATATTTATTCGCCATAGGAGAATATTACAAAAACTTTGAGCAGCTTAGTGACGAAACTATAATAAATATCTTAGAAACTTGACTTTAAATAAAATGTAATTTACCTTTTAAGATGTCTTTCCAAAGGAGGGTAGGAAAAATCACGAAAACCAGTGATGCTGTCAGAAAAAAGTTCATAAAATAATTTTATGAGTAAAACTAAAGATCATGTTATATATTATGTCCAAGGGATGCATTGTGCTGCTTGTGAAACACTAATTGAAAAAGCAATAAAAGAAAAAGACGGTGTTTCAGATGTAAAAGCGTCCTTAAAAAACAAAAAAGTAGACGTATTTTTAAAAGACAATTCTAATCCCCCAGATATAAATGAAATTAATAATGATTTGAAAGACCTGGGATATACCTTCGCTAAAGAAAAACCGGAAATTAAACCTATTAATAAAAAACAAAAATCAAAATCGCTTGTCATCGCCGCATTTGTAATACTGGTATTTATCTTAATAGAAAGGAGCGGTAGTCTAAGATCATTTTACGTTAGCGGCGATTCCGGGTTGTTCTCATATTTCCTTTTCGGTCTGGGAGCAGGAATATCAAGTTGCGCGGCTTTAGTGGGAGGACTTCTGTTATCTTTATCTAGACAATGGTCTGAAGTGTACGGAGGTAATAGAACTAAATTACATATTCCCTTCATTATGTTTAATATAGGAAGAATAATATCATTTGCCTTGCTTGGAGGATTACTAGGAATAATCGGCGGGTTATTAAAATTTTCAATCGAATCTACAGCTGTATTAACTATAGCTATCAGTTTAATTATGTTAATTCTAGGTCTTCAAATGGCAGGCGTACATTTAGCCAATAAAGTTGTTTTTAGAACACCAAAATTCTTAGTAAACAATATAGTCAACAGATCAGACATAAAAGGTAAATATGTTCCATTATTTATTGGTGCAGCAACATTCTTTATTCCCTGCGGATTTACCCTTATAGCTCAGACAAACGCTTTAAACTCCGGTGATTTCACAAAAAGCAGTGCTATGTTGACTTCATTCGCACTAGGAACCTTGCCCGCTTTAGCAGTTATTAGCTTCACTAGCATTAAACTCCACTCAAATCCTATTCTCAGCGTCAAATTTAACTACATTGTTGGAATTCTTGTTATTTTTTTCGCTCTCTACACATTTAACTCGCAGTTAAATGTCTTGGGACTTCCAAGTATAAATGATGCTAAAAAAGTATTTGTTACAAACTTGAGTGCGGATATCAAAAAATCAGACAACACGGAAATATCAAATATTAAGGAGTTCCAAGTAATGCAAATGGAAGCTTCGAACTTTGAATATTTCCCGAAAGAAATAATTCTTAAAGCCGGAATACCGGTAAAATGGGAATTTTATAACCATGGCGCCGTAGGGTGTGCGAACGCGGTTTCGGCAAGAGGTTTATATCCTAAAATTATAAGTTTAAAAAGAGGAATGAACACATTTGAATTTACACCTGTAAATAGAGGAACTTATAAGATTACTTGTTCTATGGGGATGGTAGAACCGGTAACTGTAAAAGTAATTTAATTATATCTATACAAAAAAAAACATATCCAGTAATCGGTATGCATTGTGCTTCATGCAAAGCTCTAATTGAAAGATCTTTAAACGGACAGGATGGTGTAATTAAAGCACAAGTTAATTTCGGGGCAGAAAAGTTGGTTATAGAATATGATTCTGAAAAAACAAATACCCAGAAAATAAAAGAGCTGGTATCTAACGCCGGTCCATACAAATTAATTACTAATGAAGATGGAGCTGAGGTATTGACTGCCCCAAATATAACTAAAGATCACGCTCTCAAACATGACCATGAATCCATGAAAAAACAGGAGTATCAAAATATGAAAAAAAGGGTAATAATTTCCGGAATAATTTCAATACCGTTTTTATTATTAATGATCTGGTTAATAATTGGAACTAAGTTAATGATTCCCATGCCTGAAGATATAATTAAACCGGAATTATTGAACTTACTTCAATTTATAATTGCCACTCCGGTACTATTTGTGATTGGAAAACCCATATTCTCAAGTGCTTTAAGTGCGTTAAAAGTGAAATCCGCTAACATGGATACACTTATTGCATTAGGAACATTCACTGCCTGGGTTTATTCAACATTTATTACATTTTCTCCACTTATTTTTGAAAATATAAACAAAAATGAAACTTACTTTGAAGCTGCTGTATTTATTATATTCTTCATATTACTGGGAAGAATGCTGGAGGCCAGAGCTAGAAATCAAACCAATGAGGCTATCAAGTCATTGCTGCAATTACAAGCAAAAGAAGCCACGATCGTTCGAGATAATAAAGAACTGAATATACCTATTGAACAAGTGGTTATAGGTGATATTGTTGTTGTTAAACCGGGGCAAAAAATACCGGTTGACGGTAAAATCATCGAGGGTAATACCTCAATTGATGAATCCATGATAACCGGAGAACCGATACCATCTGATAAGAAAATAGGGGATATAGTTATTGGGGGGACAATTAACAAATCCGGAAATATTAAATTTACTACTTCCAAAGTCGGCTCAGAAACACTATTAGCACAAATTATAAAATTGGTCGAAGAAGCTCAGGCTTCGGAAGCTCCAATCCAGAAATTGGCTGATAAAGTTTCTGGTATTTTTGTTCCTATTGTTATTTCCATTGCTGTAATTTCCTTTACTTTCTGGATACTTTATTCCGGCTCAATTCAACTTGCCTTATACATTTCAATAACTGTTTTAATAATAGCTTGTCCATGCGCTTTAGGATTGGCAACTCCAACTGCTGTAATGGTAGGTACAGGAAAAGCCGCCAAACGCGGAATATTAATAAAAGATGCCGTGGCACTGGAAAATGCCTACAAAATAACTGACATGGTTTTCGATAAAACCGGCACTCTAACAATAGGCAAACCCGAGGTTAACAAAATTATCATAGACGTTTCACAAAAACAGGACGATATTTATCCGATTATATATTCATTAGAAAAAAAGTCTCATCACCCCCTCGCTGACGCGGTTGTATCATACCTTAAAAGCGCGCAACCTGAGATCAAAGAATTAAACTTGACTAATTTCGAAGATATGCCGGGACTTGGAGTAAAAGGAGAAATAGACGGTTCAAACACTCTAATTGGTACACAAAAGCTTCTTGAAAAATTCAACATTTCTCCTGATGAAACTCTTGAAAAGGAAGCAATTAAACTAAGAGACAATTCAAATACCGTTTCTTACGTTTCATTTAACAATAAAATAATAGCTATAATATCAATATCCGACACCATAAAAGACGATGCATCGGAAATAATTTTAAAAATACATTCCCTTGGTATAAATACAGTTATGCTCACAGGAGATAATAAAAAGTCAGCAGAATCCATAGCACACAAATTAAATATGGATAATGTTATAGCTGAAGTTCTACCCACGGACAAAGCGAATAAAATTAAACAGCTGCAATCTCCGAATAAAGTGGTAGCAATGGTAGGGGACGGAATAAACGACGCTCCTGCTTTAGCCCAGGCAGATATTGGTATAGCTATGGGAACCGGCACCGATATTGCTATTGAAACCGGTGATATAGTACTTGTAAAAGGTACTCTGGATAAAGTTTTAGAAACTTTAAAAGTATCAAAACAAACGCTAAAAATAATTAAGCAAAATTTGTTTTGGGCATTTGGATATAATATTATAGGGATTCCCATCGCAGCCGGGATACTATATCCCAGTACAGGATTGTTGTTATCACCTATTATGGCCAGTCTGGCTATGGCACTTAGCTCTGTATCTGTAGTTTCAAATAGTCTGAGGATAAAACACTTAAACTAACCTTGAGGAACTTTTTCTGGTGAGGGAGTTAAATATTGTTTAACTTCCTCAACGATTCTATCATTAGACATTCCGGATTTAAAAATGTAACCCGTAGCGCCCAGCCTAAATGCTTCTGTCACCACCGCATCATTTCCTAAATTAGTCAAAATTACTACCGGAACGTTTTTGGTAAATTCATCTTTTTTAAGAAGATCTAATACTTTCAATCCATCCATCTTTGGCATCATAATGTCCAATAATATTAAATCGGGATTTGTGGTTTTAACTTTGGCAAGGCCATCTTCTCCATCGCCCGCAATCTTTACAGTAAATCCGGCATAGTTAAAAATCTTCTCATACATCCTCGCCACTACTGCTTCGTCCTCTATGATCAATAGTCTATTCATTGTTTGATTATATATTATTCTTAGCGTAAAGCGAACAATTAATTATGCAGCGTTTTTTATTGGCAATGTGAAATAAAAGACCGAGCCTTTCTCTTCCACGGAGGATTCAAGTCCTATTTGACCTCCCATACCTTCTATCAACAATTTAGAAATATAAAGTCCCAGTCCCGTACCTCTTTTTGAATCTCTAATCAACAAACTTTCATTTGCCTGCTGAAATTTTCTAAACAACAGGCTTTGATTTTTCTCTGAAATTCCTTTACCCGTATCTATTACTTCAACTTTCAGCATATCTTTAACTCTCATAGCTTTAATTTCTATACCACCTGTAGTTGTAAATGATATAGCATTGCTTATTAAATTTATTAACACTTCGTGAACTCTATCCATATCGGCCGAAACATTATAATCTTCGGATTTAGCCGTTTTTGATGCAGAGTATTTTAAATATAGATTTTTAGCGTAAGCAGTTATTTCCAATTCATCTATAACATTTTTAATAACTGAAATGATATCTACTTTGTCTTTTTTAAATTCTATCTTTCCTTGTTCAAGGCTGGAGGTCGTGAGAAATTCATTCACCATTTCAATCAGTCTGATACTTGAATCATGTATATCATTTACGATTTCCTCAAAGTTACTTTCCGAAACCAGCGAAACATATTTATCCTTTAACAACTGCGAATTTCCTTTAATAACCGTAAGAGGCGTCCTTAGTTCGTGGGAAGCAATCGTAAAAAATTCGTCTTTCGATCTCTCTAATACTTTTGCTTCAGTCACATCGTCTATCAGAACCACTATACCTATAGGGTTTTGCACTGAATTAGAAAGAATCGGAGACATATATATTTCCAAAAATCTGGTTTTGAATAAAACGTTACTTACTTTTAAAGGAGAACCTGATTCATGAACTTTCTTATATTCCTCTAAAATATTTACGCTCTCACCTAAATATCTTTGTACTCCCTCTATAGTCCATAATTTACTGTCGGCGTTTAAGATTGAAATAACTGTTTTATTTGTGAAAAGTATTTTTCCTTCATTATTGGCGATAATCAAACCTTTTGGGACACTATTTATAGAAGCCAGCAGACGTGCCTGTTCCTCCTTCAATTCATGTGTTCTTTCTCCAATTATCCTTTCAACATTGGATTTTTCTCTTTGGAGTTCTTCCTCTAAAGCTTTGGCATCATCAAGCAGATTGAACATCGCTCTTCTGGAATCTTCCAAATACTTGTTTTTATCCTCGAGCTGGGTAGCTCTGTCTTTCAGGGTTCTTTCGCTTTGTTCTAATAATCTTTGTATTGTATTTCTTACTGTTACATCAATCCCTACACTGAATAAACCTACGGAATTTTCTTCATCATTTTTTAAGCTCGTTGAACTCCAGTATACTTCTACAACGGCGCCGGATTTAGTTTGTAATTTGGGCTCTAAACTTGAATACAAATTCGAACCTAAAATTTCATCATTATCATAACCGCTCAATCGTAAAAAATATGGATTTATATAAACAACTTTCCCCTCAAGATTATGTGCAATAGCTAATAAATCAACGTTTTCCAAAATATCGGTCAACCCTTTTTCCAAAACTTTAAAGTCAATACCTAATTTTTCGTCTAAATTATTAACCATCTTGCTTTATCCCCTTAAGTTTCTCAATTTCTTTTTTAAGTGATATCATTTTCAGTTCTCGGCCGACCATTATCTTATTTATTTTTTCAAGTTCCTCTGTTTTCTCCTTCAATTCTTTATTAGTATCACTTAATATATTAGACGCACTTCTTAATGCATCCAGCATTTTATTTATTTCCATAGATAAAATATAAACTTCGTCGACTCCTGTATTTCTAACTCTCGCATCAAAATTCTTGTCATTTCGAACTCTTACTACATCGGCTAAAAGTGCTTTAAGGGGTTTAACAATTGTACTTTCCAGATAAATACTGAAAAGTCCTACTACAATAACAACCAAAAGTGTTAGGAAAAAAACCAGATAATTAGCAAGATACACTTTTCCCAGCTCATTTATTTGGGTTTCTACAATAAGCTTAATAGTAAGTGAAGCCAGGAAAACAGCAATGACGCTAATAAATAATATGAATAAAGTTATTCTTTTTCTGATACCAAGTTTCATCTTATTCTATGGTAATCTGGCTGATAATTATTTGCAATAAAATTCTACATTTTAGTTATAAGTAAAGCGTTTGTTTTTCCCGGGTCTCTCCATTTGGAACCGTGCAAAATAATCACGGTTTCATTTTCTTTAATAATTCCTTTTTTCTTTAAATCAGAACTAAGCTCTGCAGGAATAGAAAATAATCCCTCGGGAAAATCATAATAGAATGAAACTGTACCAAAACTCAATGTCAAATTTTCTACTGTTCTTGAATTATTACTCAAAGCAATTATAGGCACATGTGGTCTAAAACTCGATAAAACCCTGGCGGTATAACCGGTTTCCGTAAAAACAACTGTTTTATGTATTTCATGTAATTTTTCTGTATTTAAAATAGTCATCGCCGCACTAACGACTGACTGCGTATAATCCACAGCCTTAACATTAAATATTTCCAAATTGTGAGACCGAGCTTCATTATATTTAAGAATTTTATGCATAACCTCGACCGATTTTACTGGATATTTACCGATAGCTGACTCACCCGAAAGCATTACTGCATCCGTCCCGTCATAAACTGCGTTGGCAACATCGGCAGCTTCGGCCCTGGTAGGTCTGGGTTTATCTATCATGGACTCAAGCATTTGTGTAGCAACTATCACCGGTTTGCATTTTAAGCGGCACTTTTTAATTATTTCTTTTTGGATATATGTTACCTGCTCCAGCGGGACTTCTACTCCCAAGTCACCTCTGGCTATCATAATTCCATCTGAAGCTTCGATTATTTCGTTGATGTTATCCACTCCTTTTTGGCTCTCTACCTTAGATATTATTTTTGCATCTATATTTCTTTCATCCATTTCGCGTTTCAAAGTCCTGATATCTTCAGAAGTTCTGACAAATGAAAGAGCTATAAAATCTACTTGCGCAATGGTGGAAATATTAAGTTTATCTAAATCTTCCTCAATTAAAGAAGGCAAAGCAATGTCTGTTCCTATCAAATTCAGTCCTTTTCTATTCTGAATTATTCCGTCATCTTTTGATAAGGCAACAAAATATCCCTCACCCGAAGTCTCAACCTCAAATTCAATCATTCCGTCGTCTATTGAAAAACTGTCACCGGGTTTCAATGAATCACAAACAATTTTCTGAGACACTCTTATTCTCTTAAAACTTGCTTCTTTTTCTCCCGCTTCAGTATTGCCAAAATCATTACAAAATACCAATTTTTCGTTAACCTTTATATCCACGTCTTTTCCTTCAAAAGTTTCAATTCTTACCTCCGGTCCCTGCAAATCAACTAAAATACCAATTATCAGATTTAATTCTTCCGCTACTTTATTCACCCTATTAATCCTTTCAATATGCCACTCCTTAGTATTATGTTTCAGATTAAATCTGAATATATTTACACCGCTAAGGATTAGCTTTCTGATTAAATCTTCGGATTCTGACGATGGACCTATAGTAGCGATAATCTTCGTCATTTTACCTGTATGCATATAGAAATAATAACATTGAATTTGATAAATAAAATCTTTTTTACTTGCTAAATTAGATAAACGCAATTAATATTTATAAATATTACTATGCATAAAAAAGTGTTAATATCTATTATCGTTATAGTACTTGTTGTGCTTGTTTCTCTTGCATTATCCGACGGCGGTACAAAAAAACAAACCAATGTTAATCAAACAAGTACTCAAAATAATGTGTCTTCAAACCCTCCTACAACCGCAAAGGAAGCTAAACTAATTTCTGGAAATGTTTCAAAGTATTATGAGTTTAATCCTGAGAGTTATGAAAAAGCTCTAAATGAAGGAAAAGTAGTATACTTAGAATTCTATGCTAACTGGTGTCCAATTTGCAGAGGAATGGAACCGGAATTGAAAAATAGTTTCAATGAATTAAACAAAGAAAATATCGTGGGATTTAGGGTGAATTACAATGACAATGAAACGGACGAGTACGAAAAACAACTCGCAAAAGATTTCGGAATAACCTATCAACATTCTAGGGTTATAATTAAGAATGGTGTGGTTATATTAACTGACAACACATCTTGGAATAAAGATAGATTTTTAAAAGAGCTTTCAGATTTATGATTTTATTAAGTCTATTTGCAATCACCTTTGAGTAAAAGTACAATATTTTAATTATATGGGCTTATCAAATACACATCTTAAGACTCCGGTTAAATTAATAAGGGCTACTGTTAAAAATCTTAAGGAAGTTACAGACTTGTTTGTGGAATTCGGGGAGTACAATTTAAAAAACGGGGGGGACGGTTTAGGCAAGGATTTTGTTGAAGACTTAAAGGGAGAAGCACAAGAATTATTAGAAAACAAAAAACACTACATATATCTTTTAAAAGAAAATGATAATATTTGCGGATTCCTGCACTTTTTTGTATGTAAACTAGGTGATTTCATTATGCTGGAAGACATGTTCATTTATGATGACTATAGAAACAAAGGATACGGCAAACTCTTTCTGGATTTTATAAACAAATTCGGAATAAAATACAATATGCCTATAAAGGTTGAGGTGTTTAATTGGAATAAAAAAGCCATAAATTTTTATTTTAAGAATAATTTTAAAGAAGACTCAACTGTTCTTATCAGGGAATGAACTCTTTACCAAAAATTCCTTATCTGGGAAAAGAATATACTGTAATTTTTGTTGATAATTCAGAATTGATAATTAAATTCGACGACAATAATTTTTACTTTAACAATAACCACTATCACAAACTAATTGATTATTTGAATAACTGGTATATCAGAAGGGCAAACGAATTAATTATTCCAAGAGTACTCCATTTGGCAAATAAATACACTTTTAAAACAAATATCATAAAGCTTAAAAACACAAAAAGCAGATGGGGATCTTGTTCACACACAAACAACATTTATATAAACTGGCATTTAATAAAAGCTCCCAAAGATGTAATAGATTATGTAATAATTCACGAGCTGGTTCATACTGATGTTAAAGGACATTCCAGAAACTTCTGGAGAAACGTAGAAAGCTATATACCTGATTATAAACAACACGAAAATTGGCTAAAAGAGAATTCACAAAAAATACTGACCGTAAAATTGACAAAATAAAGATAAGTACTAGAATTTAAATAGATGAAACCAAAATATCTTATTCCACTATTTTTTACGGTTTTACTTGTTTTATATTCTAAATATTCACACGCATCTATGATATTTGGGCCTGCCACTTTCACCCAACTTAAAGCAGTTATTTCTTATGATGAATCGTCAAAAACAGAAACTTTAGTAATCTCTCCAAGTTTTAAGGAACTAACACCAAAAGCCAGTTTAGGTCATTGGAAATTTGATGAAGGTTCCGGAACAACAGTTAACGATACATTAGGAACGTATAAAGGATTTATATATGGCAACGTAAGATGGCAGGATCCTTCTACATGTAAAAGCGGGTCATGCCTGAGCTTCAATAATACGAATGAATACGTAAGCGTACCTCACAGTGCTTTAAACCTTCCACCTGCATTAAACCAATTAACACTATCAGCTTGGATAAATCCCTCTAACTTGGTTCAGCCTATCGGAGCTGCAATTATAGCTAAAGGAAACGGTGGAAGTAGTGAATCATTTGTACTGGATATAATAAACAATGATCAGTTGAGATTCTTTACTTGGAATAGCGGGCAACTTAATACATGTACCATTAATAATTGGTTATCTTCACACGTTAATAAGTGGACGAACATATTAGTAACTTATGACGGACTGTCCGGCACCGCAACCATATATGAAAATACTAAAGAAGTACAAAAATGTGAGGGATTTTCATCCAATTTATCAATAAATTCGCATGTGCTAAGTATTGGATCAAGGCAAAGCGCTTCTTCTGTATATGACTTATATTTCGACGGATTAATAGATGATGTACGAATGTATAATTATGTAGTTAGCGAAACCAAAATAAAAGATATATATGATTTTGTTCAAGAAACATCATTAACCGATTCCAAACAAAAATACTATGGATTTATGATCCCTGTTCCGTCAAAACCCGAAGTCGAAGTAGTTAAGGATGAACTTTTTACATCTTTAGAAGACTTAACAAAACCGGCTCCGGGAATGCCAATTCCAATTATGGGAGGCGCGGAAAGGAATTTAGGTTTAGATTCGCGGGAGATCAGCCAACCAAAGGTTTCAGTTATCCAAACTAAAAAAGCAGATATTTACGATTTAGCTGTTTTGGAGTCTAATGATGAGGAAGCCCTGTCGTCCTGGCTAAAAGAAAATAATTACTTCCTACCAAAAGATTCAGAATTTGTACTAAAAGAATATATCGAAAAACGGTATTATTTCGTTGTAGCTAAAGTCAATCCTGATAGTATAAGTCCGTTCGTATCGGGACAAATAAGGGAAGGCCACCTCAATCCTATAAAAATGACATTCTCAACCGATCAACCTACATACCCAATAAAACTGGTTGGAGCCTCAATGGCCGCTATGTCTAGCAAATCAGATATTAACTATTTGAACAGCGGTACAAGTTTTCCTAATGAAGGAAGAATAGCACTGCCCGACACTTATCAACCAATGCCAATTGACCCCGGACCTATGCCTTATAAACCATCATATTATTCTATACCGATTGTAATTTACACTGTAGCTCAAGATAAACAATATCTGCCCGGATTTAACATAGAATATGCAGGATATGTTGACGAAAGAAAAATTGAAAACTTGGCAACAAACTCCGCAGATAAACCGTGGATAGATGTTAAAGGTAAAAAATACTTAACCAAACTTAGCAGATACATGTCACCATATGAGATGAACAACGATTTGGTATTAAGAAAAGCTGATGACAATGAACCGGTTGGCAGCGGAGTCGGAAGCCTGGATTCTAACACTAAATTGTTGCTTGTAATTTTCATTCCTATAGCAGCTGAACTTCTATTGTTTGCTTATTATTTCAAAAAAAGGAGGAAGAATGCTTCCGGTTTTTAATTATCCGGAGTATCTATAAATATTATGATGGACTATTACGGTTACTTTAGTATATTAGGATACTTAATTCCATTAGCCGGACTAGCCGGGATTATAGGAATAATTTATATAATTATTAAATCAATTATCTCGGGAGGCGGGCATTCGGCAAAAACCGAAGCAGCTAAAAAAGGCTATTATTATTTAATTTCACTTGTATCTTTAGGAATTTTGTATGTGACAGCATCAGATATAATGAGAGTGATTTTAGATTATATTTCCCCGTCAACGGTTAATATCACCGGCTATGCATATCCTTCAGGATACGAAACTTTTGTACGAAGTTTAATACTTAGGGCATCGGTCCTTATATTTGCTTTACCGTTATTCTTATTCCATTGGACTTCTGCAAACAAAAAGCCCAAAGAAGTAGATGAAGAAACCTCGCTTTATATCAAAAAAGAACGAAAAAGCTACCTCCATATAGTGTTAACGGTATCTTCTTTAATTTTAATGACTACAGGACCATATCTTTTATATAATGTACTTCTGCTTGTGCTGGGAGTAGGAAAGGTAACTTTGAGGGAATTCTCTTTCCCGCTTTCATACTTTATAGGTATAATCGGTGTGTGGATTTACCACTTCGCCGAATTGAAATCAGTTGAAGAGCATTAAAAACTGTTAATATTATATTAATATTTTTTATTAAGTTATCCCTTATTAGCTAAATGACTAAGGAACTTGGATGGAAAAAACCTTTATATATTCTTCCTTTTGATCATAGAAATACCTTTTCCAAGGAGTTGTTCTCATCGTCCGGTTTCCTGAATAATAATCAAATCGACATAATTAAACACGCCAAACAGTTAATCTATGAAGCCTTCCTAATGTGTATTGATAGGGGAGTCCCTAAGGAACATGCGGCAATTTTAGTAGACGAACAATATGGCAATGAAATTATTTTAAATGCAAAATCAAGAGGTATAACTGTATGTATAAATGTAGAAAGAAGCGGACAACACGAACTGGATTTTGAATACGGTAACGAATTTACCGAACATATTAAAAAATACAACCCAACTTTTTGCAAAGTCCTTGTTAGATATAATCCGGATTCAGACACAGAATTAAACAAAAGACAATTACAGAAATTAGCTATCATAAGTGATTTCTGTAAAGCAAATAGCTACAAGTATTTAGTTGAAGTATTAATACCGCCGACAGATAAACAAATTGAAGAGTTTAACAAAGACTATTTTAAATTCGACACTACAATGAGACCAAAATTGACAGTTAAAACAATTCAGGAGATGCAAAATAATAATGTCGAACCGGATGTTTGGAAAATTGAAGGTTTATTTAACAAACAAGATTATGTACACGCGGTAAAACAAGCCAGAGAGGGATCCAGGGAGCAGGTTGGAATAATAATCCTGGGTAAGGGTGACAGCAAAGAACACGTTGAGAAATGGATATCTGAAGGTGCTCAAGTTGAAGGAGTTATTGGGTTCGCGGTGGGAAGAACGGTTTTTCTTGAACCTATAAAAGAATATATAAAAGAAATTATAAATAAAGAAAAGTGCATTGAAAAAATACACGATAACTTCATGTATTACTACAAATTATTTGAATCTTCGAAGAAATCGGTTCGAAATTAAATCTTGCGGATAATATTTTTCTCAAATGATAGTTTAAGATTTCTGTTATATAAAAAATACGCAGTAATAAATGCAAATGTGGCTAATAAAATTCCTAATATTTGATTTGAACCCGTTGTAGGAGCTGAAGTTGTAGCTTGCGTAGCTGACCCTCCCGTGCCGACGAGATTTTCCGGCAGGTTTTGTCCAACGTGAAGTGTAAAACTGTAGGCACCCCCTTCATCCGTAGTAATTGAAACTTTCCTGTCACCGTTTGTTAAATTTGTAGGAGTAACCGACCAATTTCCCGAAGCATCCGAATCAAAAACATAACTTTTATCGTCCACTTTAACTGTTACCTCTACGTCCGGATCAGCTTTACCGGACAACGTCGGGTTCTGTCCTGTATACCACCACTCGGAATACATTTTACCCCCCGTGCTCAAAGCACCTATTTTTTCCAATGTCAAAGTGGCTGCTAATGAATAATTAGTTAAAAATATTGAAAATAATCCGGTTATAATAAAAAGGCAGATTCTCCTCATACAGTTAAATAATACCTCTAATAACCAAGTTATTTCAAGCATTTCTTTTGTTTATGAATGTAAAAAGGAAAAAAATTCAAATAACTCTAGATCACATGTTAAACAATTTAATTTCTTTATTTTTTTTTAAACATATACTTATTTTAGTTAAAAAACATGCATAGGATTATGGAGAGAAGATTCTCTTATGCCGAAACTCAAGAAATTTCGGATATCTCTTAATTGTAATACTTCCGCAGAAACTGAATTAGGTACAAAATTTCATGTAATATGGTAGACCTATAGCACTCGAATGCGTATCGGTATTTCTGTATAATATTATCAATTCCACCGAAAGGAGCGCTGAAATGCGCAACAAAAAAACCGTATTAGCGTTTTTGCTTTTCGCTATCCGATCCTTTCCTAAATAATAGTAAAAAAATATTTTTAATGGCTCTGTTTTTTCTTATTTCAACACAGCATCTGGTGATTTGCCGCATCTATAAACCTATAGTATAATGATCTTTATGCCCACAGAGATATATGAATATAGCCTTAATATTGACTACAATCATAATAAGTACGTCATACTCCGGGAACCAACTGAATACCACTACGGAGAGTTCCGGCTTTTTCATAAAGTCAAATAAGGAAGTCCTTCTTAATATCCCCTATACACACCAAATAGACGACCTTAATGAAGAATCAAAAAGTTTGATCAGAAACACGGCATGCGGGCCTGCTTCAATAACCATGGCTTTAAAACATCTTGAAGATTCTATTAAATTGAACGAGGTTATTGATACCTTGCCGAACTCTGTTTATGTAAAAGGTGATAGATTCTACAATTTGTACGATGCAGCAAAATTCTTTAATAAAAAGACCAATAAATTTAAAAATAGTTATTCAAATATCTTTTCTGTTTTGAATGAAGGACACCCGGTAATTCTTAACATTCAAAACTACGACAATATAACCGGACACGCAATAGTTATAGTTGGAATGAAAGACTATGAAAACGGCAAAGCTAAGTCTTTGATTGCACATGATCCTTACAGAGGCCCATATAGAGAATTCGTATATTTAGACGAAAATACATTATTACAACCTGAAGGTAATACAAATTATATCGGAATTTTGGATCCTTTTTATATTACCAACAAAGAAAGCAACGAAAACTTACACTTGTCCTTTAAAAAGTGACATTATACTTCTTAGATAGTTCACTTGTGAAATAAAGTGTTAAGATAATATCGTGAAGGTAAAACTAGTTTTTTTACTAATCATTCCCGTTATTTTTTCTTACTGGCTGCTGTATAATCTTTCAAATAAACCCATTACCGTGTTCAGAAATAATATTAAAGCAGGTAATATTGACCTGTCCTGGAAAACGTTAAATACAGGTTTAGAATTGTTAAACACTTCTATCAATACTCCAATATATTTAAACATTGAATCGCAGAGCAGGGCCACAACTTTAAACGATTTGGGTATTACATACGACGAAAACGAGTTGTTAAAAGCTACAAAAACCTGTCGATTCAGAAAACCTTTAATTTTTTGTAGAAATACCTCAAATGAACCCATAAATCAGGACGAGTTCGTAGTGGTAGACGACGTCCGACTCTCGCATTATTTAGACGAACTAGAAAAAGAATTTGAATTTATTTCAAAAAACTCAATTATTTCCTTTTATGATTATTCCTTTATTGCTCCAAGCATTAATGCCACGATTTCTTTAAATAAAGATGTATTTACCAACAAAAAGAGCTTAACCCAAATAATAGATACCAAAGATATTAAAATTAAGTTAAATTTAGAAACAAAAGACGATTTAAACAAACAAAAAATAGCAACCAACAATTTAATAAAAAAAATAACAATTCCGCTATTAATAAAATACGGAAGAAATCCCGTATACATACCAAAAAACACTCTTAAAACTTTTATAAATTCTACAGAAGAAAATAACTTAATTAAAAACTATATTTCGGAAAATAAAGTTAAAGAATACTTAAATAACATTAAAGATAAATACGAAAAAGACGACGTAAAGATACTGGAAAAAGAAAGTGTCAGAGCAATTCAGATGGCTTTGTTATTTAGAACCACCGATTACAAAGTCAATAACGCTGTAATATTGCCAATTGAAGGCATGCCAAAAACCAATGGCGAACTCCACGACGTTTACCTTGAACTTATAAAATCTCAGCAAAGACTTTACAGATTCGAAAACGGCAAGCTGGTAAAAACTTACATCGTTTCAACCGGATTAACATGGGAAACCCCGCCGGGAGAATACAAAATCCTAGGAAAACAAAAAATGACTATCTCGTATTTTGGCAATTGGTATATGCCTAATTATCTGCCTATTGGATATATCAACGGCCAGTATAGGTTTGGTTTTCACGCTATTCCATACCATATGGATGGTTATGGGAATATCTATTCAAGAGATGAAAACACCATGGGAAGTCCCGCCACCGGCGGATGCATTCAATTAACTTATAATGATTCATTAGAACTTTTTGAATGGGCAAATGTAGGAATGCTTGTTTATATATATGAATAGATTAATACCGATATAACACTTGAAATTATCAATTTAATGATTTAACATTTAATAATATGAATAAAAAACCTGCCAAATCTATAGTGCTATACATGGCACATTTTCCTTTAATCGTTTTAGTAGCAATTTTAGCTTTAGCCGGAGCATATACTGTAATTCAAAATAGTAACTCAGCTGATAAGTCTCAAAATGTACTAAGTTCAGGTAGTGGAGAAGACGGAGACAAAAATGAGGATGAGGATAAAGATGAAGACAAGGATGAGGACGAAAAAGACCAGGAAGATGAGAAAGATGAAGAAGATGAAAAGGACGAGGATAGTGACGATGACAGAAATTCCGGCAGCAGCGGAAGCGGACCAAGCAGTTCCGGTTCTGGCTCAGGAAATACTCGAACCGTAAACTTTTCTAACGATGATGACGAAGAGGATAAAAATGAGGACGAAATTAAAGGAGTTGAATTAGAGGATGAAGACAATGATAGCGACGAATTAAATGAAGTGGAAAACGAAATTGAGGATGAATTTGAACAAAGCGACGGTAAAATTAAATCATTAGAAAGAGTTGAAAATCCTAACGGAACCATTTCTTTTATTAAAAGAGAAATCGAGAATGGGAAAGTTAAAATAGAAATCAAAACTTACGATGCAAATGGAAACTTGGTGGGAGAAACTAAAGTAGAACAGGAAGGAAATAAAAAATCAGAGTCAAACATAAGAGAATTCAACGCTCTGGGAACTTTATTAAAATCATTTGAACTCAAAACAGAGGACGGAAATGAACTTAAACTTAAGATTAAAGAAGCTGTATCGCCTAATTTAGCTACAAAAGTAAAATATGATTTATGGGAACAGGAAATTGAAGTTGATCTTGAAGATGAAGTAGAAGAGTCAACTGGATCTCAAACCCAAGCATTAAATACATTAAAAATCAAGGTAAAAAACAACAAGTTTGAACTAAGGCAAGGAGGCACCAAGGTTTTAACCAACTTCCCTATAACAATTGATCCGGTTACAGGACAATTATTTGTGACTACACCAAACGGATTAGTTGAACTTAAAGAAATGCCTGACGTTATAGTTCAAAAAGCTACGGCTAACCTGGATACTACTCAAAGTGTTGATTTAGATAGCATTAAAAAACTGGAATATAAACTCGTTGGAACAAGATCTGAAAAATTATTTGGACTCTTCCCAATAACTATTCCAGTTACAGCCTATTATGACGCCCAAACAGGTAATCTGGTAGAAGAACAAGTATCATTTTTGAATAAGATACTAGGTATAATAAGCTTTTAATAGTATGAGGTTGTTATTAAGTCTTATAATAAATACCGTTTCGGTTTATGTGGCCGCTTATATTGTACCGGGAGTTAAAACGGATTTATTAGGTGCGGCAATTGCTTCGATAGTATTTGGTGTTCTGAACACTTTTTTAAAGCCAATACTTTTATTACTTACACTTCCGATTACAATTTTGACTCTTGGTCTTTTTGCTCTGGTCCTTAACACATTTATTGTTTTACTTGTAAGTGTTTTAGTCCCGGGATTTTTTGTTGAATCATTTTTTTCAGCTTTCTTATTTAGTATATTATTATCTTTAGTAAGCTTTTTCCTCAATAGATTGAAGTAAATTATCCCCACATAACGCGATAAAGTGCTAGAATGTACCTGGATGACTCCTGTAATAATTTATTCTAAAATCAAAATTCTAAAGTTTTTAATTTATTTGTACTATTTCTTTGCGTTTACTATTTCATATCACACAGTAGTAGGAATTAACACATGGATTTTACCGACCTTATATGATCTCGGGAGAATTTCCGGCGCATTGGGATTTTCGGGAATTATATTGCAAATGATCTTATCCTCGAGAATTAAAATTCTGGAGAATGGGGTTGGATTAGACAGATTATCCAGATGGCATAAAAATAATGCCCGGGTTGCATTCACATTTATTCTTTTCCATCCGTTCCTGCTTTTTTTCGAGTTTTTAAAGAAACTCGATTTTGACTTTTTAAAGAATTTAACTATTTATGAATGGTTTGGGGTGCTTGCCCTAATTCTTCTTACATCATTTGTAAGTATAACCGTATTTTCTGAGCGTTTAAAAATTAAATATGAAACATGGAAAATAACTCACAAAATTGCTTATTTAGTAATTTTCTTGGCCGGTATACACAGCTTCATGGTCCGCAGCGGTATTAATTACAAAAAACCGCTATTTTACTGGTGGGCATTTTTAATTCTACTGGCATTAACCACACTGTTTTTAAAATTTTATACAAGGAAAAAACGCGCATTCAAAATCACCGATATCATAAACGAAACACAAACCACCAGAACAATAAAACTGGAGCCGGTCGACAACAAAGCTATGTTCGACTATAAACCCGGTCAGTTTGCTTTTATAACATTTCTTTCAGTAAGTCTTCCTAAAGAAGAACATCCTTTCACGATCTCATCGTCACCATACATAAATAACTATACTCACACAATAAAAGAGTCCGGTGATTTCACAAATCAATTAGGTAAATTACAAGTAGGGGACTCTGCAATTGTAGAAGGCCCCTACGGTGTTTATTCTAATTATGGATTGGAAGGACCATTTGCTTTTATAGCCGGAGGCGTTGGTATAACCCCGCTTATGAGTATGATCAGATTTAATTCTTCGCAACCTAAAAAAGAAAAAATAATACTATTTAACTGCGTGCGAACTCAAAACGACGTAATTTTCAGGGATGAGCTTAGTAATTTAGAAAAATCCGTCGATTGGCTAAGAATTATCTATATTTTCTCCGATGAAAAAACTGGTACAAATTATAATGGGTATATCAATAATGAAATAATTACTAAAGAATTAGATTTTATAGAACTTTATAAGTTTTTTATATGCGCACCGCCAAAAATGATGTATAAAGTTAAAAAAGATCTGCTAAAACTCGGAATACAAAAAAACAATATATTTACCGAAGAATTTAAATTAAGATGAACGACAATAAAGCTAAATATTTATTGATTGCTATAATAATTATTGCAGTACTCTCTGTATTATCAGTAAAACAGATAGTATTATTTAAACCCGGCCGACCAATAGTTAACAAACAAAATTCCACCACTCAACTGGAAATAAATCCTCAATCAAAACCCGAAGATGTAGTAAAAACTTTTTTAACCTATTTGAATAAAGGACTCGTTAATCAAAGCGAGTTAAGGAAGGCATGGAGTCTCCTGACAAAAAGTCTTCAAAAAAGTGTTACGGACGCCGGCTTAGGAAGTTCTAATTTACTATCAAATATCTTAAAAACATTAAAATTAGAAGACCCCGCCTACAACTCAGTGGAAATTATCAATAATGGCTTTAGCGAAGGAGTATTTAATTTAGATTTAAAACTCATCTACCCGGACAATATCGTGGTCAGATCCATAAAATTGATAATTGAAGATGAAATTTGGAAAATAAACGAGGTTCGGGACGTGGAAACTTTAAAAGTTTCTGATACCCTAGCGGTAAATAGCTGGAAATTCTCGAACAACAATTTATATGAAATAAAATACCCTCAAAACTGGATATTAAACAAAAATACACTTGAAGATACAGTTATTCAAAATAGTAATGTTACGCTAGATAAATTAGCAAACTATCCAGTAGGAGCTTCAAGTGTACAAATTAGAATTATAAACATAGATCCTGCCAAACCTCTTGAAAACGTTGTGAACTGCCAATCTATACCAAATTATTCTTGTAAATATGTATATTTGAGCGACCGACTTTTTAAAGAAATAAAAACAAATACAGGATCGAGTACCAAACTCACTTATATTTATATAGGAAAAGCAACCGATAAAAATGTATTGTTAACAGTAGCCGGAAATGTAGAGACTAAACCTGAACTGGAAGATATGTTAAAATCTGTTATTGCTACGTTTAAAATATTATAAAATTCTCATTATATTGCATTCGTAGTAGTTTGAGTTATACTAACTTGATATTTTAGATTTTTATGGATGGATTACTCGGGAAAGAATACCTAAAAAAATACATTAAAAACGTCAAAAGTATAATTAATAATCGCCTTAAGAATGAAGAAGAAAAGGCTAAAGACGTTGGAAACCTTCCGGCAGAGGCTGTGGGTTATTTTAATGCATTAGCAGCTGAGGGCAAGGGCATCAGAGGTTGTTTAGTATGCTTAGGGTTCGAGGCAAACGGAGGTAAAAAGATGGAAGATATATTGGAAACTTCCACTTTTATTGAGATTTTTCATTCGGGCGTATTGGTACACGACGATTTTATGGATAGAGATAACATTAGAAGGGGAGTCGAAACACTCAATTCTATATATAAAAAATACGGAGAAAAAATTCATGTTAAAACAGACCCCCTGCACTACGGAAACTCCATGGCAGTTTCGGTAGGTGATGCTACTTTGTATATGTCATGGGAAACGCTTCTAAATGCTAAATTTCCACCTGAAAGAATAATTGAAGCCGGGAAAATTTATGCAAAGTACGTAATAAGACTAGCTCACGGACAGGTACTTGATATAACATCAGGGGCACACGAAGACATAACCGAAAATGAAGTTCTAAATATACTTTGGACTAAGTCAGGAGAATATACATCTCTATTACCTTTAATGGTCGGAGCAACTTTAGTAGGTGAGATTCCTGAAAAACGTAAAAAGGCAATTGAGAATTACGCCAGATGCTTTGGGTGGGCATTTCAGATACAAGATGATTTTCTAGGAATATTCGGAGAAGAAAATGAAACATTAAAACCAATAACTTCTGATTTGAGGGAAGGCAAGAACACCCTCTTTATGTTCAATTTAAGAAAACTTGGAAATAACGATCAGAAAGCCTTTCAATCTGCGGTTTTGGGCAGGGAAGATGTTACAAAAGAAGACGTATATAAAATGAGAGAAATATTAAGAGAATCAGGAACTTTGGACAATGTGCTGAAAAAAGGGTGGGAGTATGTAGAAGAAGGAAAAAAATATATCGGGGATATTACTGGTGATAAAAATATGCAAGATATCTTTGAATCATTACTTGTATTTATGATGGAAAGAACTAAATAACTACTCTCCACCATTTCCTGGCGTCTTTTCTGCTTCTTTTTTCATCTCATGCTCCTCGGGGCGCTGTTGTTTAGACAAATAAACACAGTATGCGTATCCAATAAGTCCAGCGATTAATATACCTACACCCCATCTAACGGGATGGTCCGCTGCTAAAGGTCTGCTCAATAAAATACCAAGTCCGATACCTATTACTATATTTACAAATGAATTGGAACATTGAGGGCATCTGACACAATTGCACTTATAATCGTTCAAAGTAATCACCTCCTAGCACGGATTTTTTCCATCAATTTTATACCTGCCAAAACCAAAACGGTCACAACTGCCGGGTAAACTTTTTTATAGTGTTTTGAATAAAATAACTTCATAGCTTTAACAGTATTCTCCCTGGCAAGTTTTTTGGTTTCTGCGCTGGCCGGAGAAATATCGCTCGAAGTTCTTCGTACACCAACGGTTACTCCTTTGTAATGAACTGCTTCAAACTGTGGTAAATACATTATTTTCCATCCGGCTTTTTTAATTCTATAGCAAAAATCAACGTCCTCTCCGTAAAGAAAGAAATCCTCATCCCAGTTTCCGATGGTATTAAAAACGTCTCTTCTGATCATCATAAAATGGGAGATACACATATCTATCTCATGCGGCACTTCCATATTTTGATAACCCAGGAAATATCTGTTTAAAAGTTTTGATTTTGGGAATATTTTGTTTAACCCCATAAAATGTGTAATTGAAGCCCAGGGTGTAGGAAAACCTCTATGGGCGTCGAGGTCAATCCGTCCACCCCTTAATACTAATTTGCAAGTTGAAACTCCAACTTCTTTATTAGCATCCATATAATCAATAATGCCTTTTATAGTTTTTTTATTTGGGAATGCGTCCGAGCCCAGATATAACAAGTACTCTCCCCCCGCAATGCTATATCCCAAATTATTTGCCGCTGCTAAACCCTTGTTCTTTTCATTTTCGATCAAATGAATCCCTTTAAATTCATTTTTTACCATTTCGACCGAACCATCATTAGATGCATTATCAACAACAATAGTTTCAAAATCACTATAAACGTCCTTTAGATTATTCAGGCAGTCTCTCAATACATCTTTTGTATTATAGTTGACAATAATTATGGATAATTTCTTCATTAATATTATAATAGCACTTCGGTCAGACCTTTTTTGCCACAACAGTAATAGTAGTTCCAATCGGCAGTTTCATTTTGGTCAAAAGCTTTGCTTCTACGTCCATAACTTTAATTGCAAAACTATTAAGGAAACCCGGAAGTGCTATATACGACGTTTTTGGATAGGCGTTTCTTTTAAACAGTGTGGTAAGGGTTCTAATTATGAATATAGGGAAAAAGGCCATTGTGACAAAATACGAGTACTTAACAATTTCAAAACCCGTATCTTTAAGCTTTTGCTTTATTTCCACACTATGGTATCTCCTTTTATGGTGAAGCGCTTCATCATGTTCGCTCCATAAAAATTTATGAGCCGGAACATTAACAATAAAATACCCGTCTTTTTTAAGCATAATATGTGCTCTTCTCATTGTCTCTAAATCATCCTGAATATGCTCTAAAACATCCAGTGCCAAAATAAAATCGTATTTTTCTTTTTCCTGTGAAATGTCTAAATTATTAATATCACCCAATACAATATTTACAAGATTTCTTTCTTTGCAAAAATTAATTGCTTCTTCGGAAATATCTATTCCTTTTACGTTCCCAAATTCCATAAGGGATTGAGTTATTTCACCTGTTCCGCAACCGATTTCCAGAATTTCTAATGGACGCTTCATTTCCTCAGAGTATATTTGTATCAAATTTCTGACTAAAAATAATTTACCCTTATGCCACCAAAATGATTTTTCAAATTCTGCCATTCTTGTATATTCTAATTGCTGCATATGTAGATGTTATCACAACAACGGACATAAAACTTAATAATATTGTGCTTATAAATACCGTTGGGTTATATCTAAATATTACTGTGTGTTCGCCTTTTGAAAGATTAAATTTTATAAATATATCAGAATAATCAGGGAGAATCTTCACTCCATCAACAAAGGCATCCCAATCCTTATACGACCTGATAAAGGTCTTAACCATGTGCTCCTCGGATGAATCTATTTTAAAAGAAATCTCACTTTGGCTGACATTTAGATACTTTATGTTTTCTCCCTTAATATATGGAAGTGAATTATCGTTTTGCAAATAAATAACATCCCCAAGTGAATTTAATATTTGGTTAACCCCTAAAGTATCAGTGAGCTTTTGATAAAAATCGTAGGTATTATACTTATTAAACTTTATGCTGGTATCTGAAAATGAAGTTGGCACTTTCACATCTGCAAATCCCACATCATATAAATATTTTGAATAAAGCTCCGGTTCCATCTGACTGTAACCGAATATTCCATTTGAATTATAGTAAAGTCCCATATTTTTATAAACCGCATCATTGTATACATAAACTTTTTTATATATTGAATCATCAGGTATTAATATTCTTTCCTGGACTTTAATTTGGTTCATATTTACAAATTGCGTGGCCATAACTTGAATACCGAAAAATACGATATCTGCCATTAATATAATAAATATCATTTTTATTTTTTTTAATTTAAGTGAAATTAATATTGAAACTAAAATTAAAATCCAGAATATCATATAAATATCTTTTTTAATGGCCCCGTTAAGAAATAAATTAAATGCTTTTGTTGTGTTTTCGCTAGTTAGTGAAAATAATAATATTAAAATGAAAAACAACACCGGTATTCTATAAATTCTTAGATATTGTTTTATATTTCGGATAGCTAATGAAGATGTATCTCCAATAAAAAAAACATTAGTTCCTATACTTAAGACTAGACTAAGTAAAATCGTACTTCTGCCCCAATACCTAAACATTGAAATTATTGGAATCTTTATATTATTTAAGACCGGCACATAGGAGATAAAAGCCAAAACGACAAATAATAAAATGAGTACGGAAGAAAAAATCATGATTTTTTTATCCTTTAAAAGGAAAAGTCCCAGGAAACCAAATATAACAACTGAAACGCCTTGGTAGATATATGTTTCATGAATAAAATATTCATTATTAACTTGATTCCATTTGTAATCTCCATCTTTGCCTGTGATAAATGGATAAATAATGTTTACTGCCATAATAGGTGCGAAAGAACCTTCATATAATTTATATGAACCTCCTTTTCTGGAACTCTCTGTATATAAAAGAAATGCCGGTATGAGTAAAGGCAGGCAAAGTAATACAAACAACACCAAAAATACCGCGTATTTTCGGACATTTAAAACTAGCTTATTATCAAATAACACGATATAAACACCCAAAACCGCTAATTTTAATAATAGTATCTGAAAAGATCCATTATAGAAATCAAAAAGTAAGATTCCTCCTAGAAATATTAATTTTTTAATATCCGCTTTAGTTAGAAATTTATCTAAAAGTAATAGGCACAATGGTAAGGTATATACGGATAAAATAATTTCAAAATGCTTCTGATGGTATAAATTAAACAAGTTGAAGAAATAAACTAAATTTGAAGCAGCAAATGCCAGTAAATTATCTCCAAATTTCCGTTTTAAAAAATAAAACAGGCTAAGTGAACCTAATAAGTAAAAGATAAAATGCATTATTTTGTAATAATTAAAAGGTCCGAAAAGCATCACAAATAATATATTTAATGGATTTAAATAGCCTGCTGTAGGATCGGCATACACTGGAAAGCCGGAAAAAATCCTTTGTGTATAAAAAGGAAACTCTCCTTTTTGCAAGCTTTGATATAAAAAATATTTAACCGGGTAGTGGTAACCCTCCGGATCTTCCCCTCCAATGAAAGTATTGGAATTCAATAGTGGAAAGAAAAACACCAAATAAGTTAAACAGGTAATAATTATTGCTTTCCTCATAAAATATATTGTACCGATAATCTTATTTGATATAAAAGGTCACTCCGCGGTTTTTTCTAACCCCCTAAATCGGTCGCCAGACATGAAAACCATCTTCCCACTGAATTAAATACCATGAGTAAAATATATAAAAACTAATTATAAATATATAAAATAACAAGTTGTTTCTGCTTTTTAATGATGGATTATATGCAGCTATACAAAATATAGGAATAAACCAGATCAGATATGTTCTATTTAAAACTGGTGTAAACAAATAAAAAATTAAAAATGGTATAACTCCCAAAATATAAATATTTAAATTCTTATTTCTAATATATAAAAGTACTGCTACTATCCAACCTCCCAACGATGCTATAAGTGAATAAACTTTAAGGGGAATAACCTGAAAGAATTCAATGTGTAAATAATAACTTATATAAAATAAAAAAGGCCTGCCTTGAAGTTCTCTAACTGAATGAACAAAAACTGAACCCCGAAGCATTGTTAAAAAGTCATCTAAACTTCTTAAGAAGGGGGCCGCTATAGCTATTCCTGTAATACTACAGGAAAGTAAAAATTTTTTTCTGTCGGGCGTTTTCAATAATAGCAACGGGAATATTAGAATAGGGAAGGTTTTAAACGCGACTCCTAAAGTTATAAACGTACCGGATAACACTGAATCCTTTTCTAAATAATACAGACTCAACATCATAAAGAAAACCGCCAAAGGGTCAATAAATGTGTAACTTCCCCGGAATACCATGTATGGATTAAATAACCAAATTATAAGAGATAAAAGCATAATTTTTATATCTTTCTTAATGAAATATTGGACCAATAACACCCCCACACCCAAATCAGCGAGTAAAACGGGAATTTTCCATAAAAATTGAACTTCTATATCAGTAATTAAGTGAATCATATACAAGAAAGAAAAAAGATAAATTCCCAACGGCAGATAAGAATAACCATGGTTTCCGGTATCATCAGGATTTGAGAAACTCTGAACAGTCCAAATATAAGGATTACGACCCCCTAATAAATCCACAACAGCCTTCTCATATGCATAAATATCCTTGCCAACCTGATCAAAATATTTTAGCCTGTCAAAGACCGCGAACACAAAAATTGAAAAAATAATTATAAAAATAAAAGTATGTTTGTATTTCATAGCATTAAATAATCTCCATAAACATCAAACCCATCGCTCCATTGCATTAAATATAATAAGTAAAATAAATAATAGGCTGAAGCTAATACATAAAATTTAAATGGGGATTTTCCAAAATATCTGTTAAACACTGCAATAATATATATAGGCATCACCCACATTAAATGAGTTCTGTTTAAAACTGGAGTAAGAATATAAAAACAAAAAAAAGAAAGGGAACTTAACAAATACTTATCTTCAACTTTCTTTTTATAGAATAGAAATATAGTTAACAAACCACCGGAAAACAAAGCGGAATAAACATAAAATTTAAA
>Ga0209542_10003040_pt1 | contig 36460 bp, 40 predicted proteins | sample RifCSPhighO2_01_FD_184028 | JGI IMG/M metagenome (GOLD analysis project Ga0209542, IMG submission 184028) | Soil microbial communities from Rifle, Colorado - Rifle CSP2_plank highO2_0.1 (SPAdes) (version 2) | ecosystem: Environmental > Terrestrial > Deep subsurface > Rock core/Sediment ...
ATTGCCGACTATGTGCGGCACTACAATCAGGACAGGCCGCACATGAGCTTGGGCTACAAGACGCCCAAGCAGGTGTGGGAAGAATGTAAATCAGTTTCGGGATGTTAACCAGTTTCGGGATAACAGAGGGCTGTCAAAGAATGATAACCTTTAAGAATAAGACGAGCACTCACTACATCAAAGAAATAGCCTAAAACAGAGGGGGTTTAGACTTCGGAGTAACTCCTAGAAAAGGTTTTGGGTAAAAGAGCACCAGAATAATATCAAAAGACGACAAAATCATGGCAGACATCGGAAAAGCGTACAAGGAGCTGGCAAAGAGGTACCGGCTTCCGGACTACTCGAAAATAAACAATGAGTTCGAGCTCTGCTTCATCGAGAAGGAGGAGTTCCTGCTGCGCCAGATCATCCGCATCATGATAGAGAGGAGCGAGTTCTTCACCACGCTCATCGATTCCGTGCTCCATCCTGACGGGAGCCAGATCGCGCCGCTGCACGAGTGCCGCCTGTTCGGCGAGAAGGAGAAAGAGGAATTGTATGACCTCTACAAGGCGCTGATGAAGCACCACCGCGCCGCCCTGGTCGTGAATGTGGCGCGCGGGGAGAAGGAGGAAGCGGGGTTCATCACTGATTTTTTCAGGGAATGGGAGCTCCTCAGGCCCAGGATAGCCTCGATGGCGAAGAAGATCCAGCAGTCGTGGGAGAATGACACCACCATCAAGGAAGTCCTGGAGTATTTCGGATGAACATCGTCATGTTCGGCCCACCCGGGGCGGGAAAGGGAAGCGTGTCCGCGTTCCTGGTCGGGGAGTTCTCCTACCCCCACATCGCCGCGGGGGACATCATCCGCGAGGAGTCCAGGAAGCCGCAGAACAAGGTCAGGGCATACATGGAGAAAGGGGAGCTCGTCCCGGATACCGTCATCATGCAGCTCGTCGGGAGCCGCCTCAGGCAGCCGGATTGCAGGGAAGGGTTCATCCTCGACGGCTTCCCCAGGACAATCGTGCAGGCGGAGTTCCTCGAGAGGCAGCGCATCCCCATCGACATCGTCATCAACCTCGAGGTGGACGAGGATGCCATCGTCGACCGCCTGAGCGGCAGGCGCATGGACCCCAAGACAGGGCAGATCTACAATCTCAATACCATGGAGCTGCCGGAAGGCGTTGATCGGGAGAAGCTGGTGCAGCGGCCGGATGACAAGCCGGAAGTCATCCGCAAGCGCATCGAGGTGTACAAGAAGCAGACGTCGCCGGTCATCGAGTATTACCGCGAGCGCAACGTCCTGCTCAACATCGACGGCAACCCGGAGCTAGGGCAGGTCGTCGGGAGCGTCCGGGAGGCCCTCCAGAAGGTAAGAGAGTAGCACCGTCGCATAGCACGATTTCTTCAGGGTGAATTCGACCGTCGCTTTCTCCCTGCCGGCGAAGCATTCGTCCTCCCCGATGCCGGTAATGCGGAAATCAGGCGCGGTGAAGAATGCCGCCCGCATCCCCCCTTCGGAGCTGAGCTCCGGCATCTGCCGGTTGATGAAATCCCGCGGCGAGACTCCCTCCTGCTGGAGCAGTTCATTCGCCGCTTCTTGCGTGTGGCTTTCCAATTCCCCGATTTCTGTGCCGAATCCGATGATGGGCAGCAAGGGAATCGTTGGGAGAAGGGGGGCTGGGTTCTGTGCGAGCAGATGATGGAGGAGAGTGTTGAAGAGGGACGACTGGTAGGCATGGACGTACATCCTGAGCGTCGAGGCCGGCAGCAAGCGTAATGCGCTGATGGTGTTGTTTGGGTTTTCCTTCAGGCTCATCCCGGCGCGGGAGGAGTGCTCATTGTCGTGCTGCAGGACAAGCCCGATCGCGTTCCTGAAATCCCTCGTCACCAGCGCCTTCCCGATGAGATGGTTGGCCGAGCTGAAGCGCTGCGGCCCGAAGTAATTGGGGATATGCGATGGCGTTTTTTTGTTTTCTTTCTCAAACTTCTTGATCCGTTCAATGCCCGCGCCATCAATGTTCCTGATGGTGATGGTGAAGCTGTTGCCCTCCAGGTCTCCGAGGGCGATCTTCCTGGGAGAGAATCCCTTGAACGTCAGGGAGATGTCCGCCAGAGAGAGGTCCTGCAGCGAAGGGCTGCCCCTGAACACCGAGATGTGTTGGGCCGTCACCGCTTTCCGGTCCTTGTTGCCCGCGAAGCCGAAATCCTTCAGCGGCTTCCTCGCCTCCTCCGCTATCCTTTTGAGCGCGTCCTGGGTCGTGTAGTTGCGCTTCCTCATCTCGAAGACGGCATAATCTCCTGTGTCAGAGAGCCCGCCAAGGGGAATCTCCCTAACCGCAAAGTCCTCCGGAAAGTGCTTGAGGGCATGCATAGGATGGGGGAAGGGGGAAGGGAATTAAAAGGTATGGGGGCAAGAAAGTTTCCATGATGATTTCCATAATGTTTAAATAATGGAAAGGGGAAAAAAGGCAAATGGCGCCGAAAAAGCCAGGAGCGGGCACGTCGAAAGGCCCGGAGAAGCGGAAGTTCATCGTCGCGCTGCTCCTCTCCATTTTCGTGGGGGCATTCGGGGTCGACCGGTTCTACATGGGGCTCATCGGGACGGGCATCCTGAAGCTCATCACGCTGGGCGGCTGCGGCGTCTGGTGGCTGATTGACCTCATCCTCATCGCGACCAACCAGCTCCGTGACGCGGATGGCAACTATCTCGAGAAGGATACGGTCACTGTGTAGGGGATTCGTCCTCCTTATCGGCCTCTCCACGCCGGCAAGCAGGATTATCGTCTTCCTTTCCGGCATTCTGCTGCTGGCAGTCCTCCCCACTGCGCAGCTCCCCCTGCTCCCCATCCGTTCCCTTTATGCGATGGCGGGCTTCTATCCGTATTCCACCGGCATGACACGCGCGCTCTCGAGCCTTCTTCACGGCCAGTTCGGCGCGGCGTGGGACTTCAATCCGCTGGTGTACCTGCTCGCGGTTGTCGTGGCAGTGATTCTCGTTAAGGATGTCTGCACGGTCTATAGGAAAAGGGAATTCTCCTTCTGAGGATACCCAACTATTGCGTGTCATATACAAAACCTTAAAAATAAGCGTTTAAAGAAAGGTGCAGGGGTGGTATCACTATGGGATTCATGGAATGGGTGTTGCCGAAGGAAAACCAGTTCTTTGAGATGCTGAGCGCGCAATCGGAGAATTGCCTCCAGGCAGCGAGGGAGCTGGACGGTTTTGTCAGGGAGTACTCTTCCGCGACGGCAGCCAAGCGCGAGACAAGCGTCAGGAGCATCAGCGCCAAGGAGAACAAGGGAGATGATATCACCCATGCGATCATCGAGAAGCTGAATTCCTCCTTCATCACCCCCATCGACAAGGAGGACCTCTACCAGATGGCCTGCCTCCTCGATGACATCATCGACATCATCAATGCCGCGGCCGTCCACATGGTGCTGTTCAACGTGAAGAAGACGGACAAGTGCATGGTTGCCCTGTCAGGCGTCATCGTGCAGATTGTGGGCGAAGTCGATATCTGCGTCACCGGCCTGAGGAACCTGAAGAACATGAAGACCCAGCACATCCGCATCCACAGCCTAGAGAACAAGGGGGATGACATCTACCACGAGGGCCTTGCAGCCCTGTTCAGGAAGTCAAGGGATCCCATTGACATCATGAAGCGGCGGGAGATCTACGGGCTTCTGGAGAGCGTCATCGACAAGTGCGAGAGTGTCGAGAATGTCATGGAGAACATCTTGGTGAAGCATGCCTGATCTTGCGTTCGTCCTCGTCGTCATTTTCGTCGCCCTGGTCTTCGACTTCATCAACGGGTTCCATGATTCGGCCAATTCCATCGCGACCATCGTGGCGACGGGCGTCCTGAAGCCGCGGAACGCCGTGCTTCTCGCCGCCTTCTGGAATTTCGCCGGGGCGTTCATCTTCAGCGTCGCCGTGGCTACGACCATCGGGAAGAATGTCATCGATCCTTCCTCGGTCACCATCTCCATCATCCTGGCCGCGCTTCTCGGGGCCATCATGTGGAACCTCCTCACCTGGTACTTCGGCATCCCGTCCTCGAGCAGCCACGCCCTCATCGGCGGCCTCATCGGGGCGGGCATGGCGGGCGCGGGCATCGGCGCGGTCCATTTCAGCGGCCTTAAGACCATCTTAGTCTTCATCGTGGTGGCGCCCGTGCTCGGATTCATCGGGGCGCTGCTCCTTACCATCATCATGATGTGGACTCTCAGGAGGGTGTCCCCTTCCAGGATGGACTGGTCGTTCAAGAAGCTCCAGCTCGTCTCATCGAGCGCCTACAGCCTGAGCCACGGCACCAACGACGCGCAGAAGACCATGGGAGTCATCACCCTGGTGCTCCTCACGTCCGGGATGATTTCCGAGTTCCACGTCCCCGTGTGGGTGATTCTCTCAAGCTACACGGCCATAGCCCTGGGCACGTTTTTCGGCGGCTGGCGCATCGTGAGGACCATGGGGCTGCGCATCACCAAGCTGCGGCCGTTCCACGGCTGCATGGCGGAGACCGCCGGCAGCGCCGTCCTTCTCAGCACAGCCCATTTCGGCATCCCTGTCTCGACGACGCATGTCATTTCCGGCTCGATCATGGGCGTGGGGACGGTCAGGAGGTCCTCCGGCGTGAGATGGCAGATCGCGAGAAAGATCGTCGTGGCATGGCTTCTGACCATCCCCGTTTCAGCGCTTGCGGGGGCGCTGGCGTATGCGGGGCTGTCCCTGGTCGTATGAAATCATTTCAACTGCGCCAGCATCCCCTTCACCGGAAGCGCGTTGATGACGTCTTTTTTCTCCGCCCATCCCCTGCGCGCGGTGAACACGCCCAGCCGGATGCTCTTCAGCGACTCGGCGGTGTGGGCATCCGTCCCGATGGACAGCTTCACGCCCCTCTGCACGGCAGCGCGGACATGGGAGGCGTCGAGGTCAAGGCGCTCGGGAGAGGCATTGATCTCCAGCACAGTGCCGGTTGATTTCGCCGTGTCCAGCAGCGCATAGAAGTCAGTGTCATAGGCAGGCCGCTGGTTGATCAGCCTTCCGGTGGGGTGGGCGATGATGTCCACGTGCTCGTTCTCCATGGCTTTCGTTATCCTCTTCGTCATCTCTTCTTTGGGATTTTTGAATCCCGAGTGGATCGATCCCAGCACGATGTCCATCTGCTTGAGGATGCGATTGGGGACGTCTATCGTGCCGTCCTTGGTGATGTTGGCCTCCATCCCTTTGAGAACAGTAATGCCGCGTATGTTGTTGTTCGCTTTCTCGATGTCTTTGAGGTAGTCCTTGGTTTGTGCGCCTTTCAATGCATTGGCGATGGGAAGGTTGCCCCCATGGTCGGTGATGCAGATGTACTCATGCCCCATCTCTTGGGCCGCGCGCGCCATCTCCCCGATGGTGTTCGAGCCGTCGCTCCACGTGCTGTGCATCTGCAGGTCTCCCCTGACGTCCCTCTCCGTGATGAGGCGGGGAAGCTTGTGCTGCCTGGCTGCCTCGATTTCCCCTTCGTTCTCCCGCAGCTCAGGCTCGATGTATGGGAGCCCCAGGGATTTGTAAAGGTCCTGTTCCGTTTTCCCGGCAATCAGGGCATTCGTCCTGTTGCTGAACAGGCCGTACTCGCTGAGCTTGCACCCTTTGGAAATCGCAGCCTTCCTCAGCTCGATGTTGTGCTGCTTGCTGCCGGTGAAGTAGAGCAGGGCCGCGCCATAGCTTTTCTCGTCGATGACGCGCATGTCCACCTGGATGCCTCCCTTCAGCCGGACGGAGCTTTTGGTGTCCCCTTTCGCGAGCACCTGCTCCACCAGGGGCAGGGAGGCGAATGCGCCGATGGCCGCCGCCGGGTTTTTCGATGCAACAAGGAGGTCTATGTCCCCTATGGTGTCTTTCCTCCTGCGCAAAGAGCCGGCGATGTCGATCCGTTTCACGTCCTTGAGCGGCCTTAGCCGGGCAACGATCTCTTCCGCATGGGGCAGGGCAAATCCGAGGGGGATCCTGGTCGCGCTCTTGGAGAAGGCGAGGCTCTTGAGGATGTTCTCCTCCGCTTTCGCCCCCAAACCGGGGAGGTTCCTGATGTTTCCTGCGCGCGCGGCTTTTTCGAGGGAGGGGACATCCCTGATCTTCAGCGCCCGGTACAGCTTCTTCAGCGTCTTCGGCCCGAGGCCAGGTATCTTGCCCAGGTTCTCCATGTCAATGGGGACTTCTTTCTTCAGTTTCTCGTAATACGCAAGCCTGCCCTTTTCCAGGAATTCGCTTATCTTCTCCGCGAGCGCCTCGCCGATGCCCGGCAGCTCCTCCAGCCTGCCTTCTTTCCATACCTTCCCGATGTCCTCCGAGAGGTTCTCGATGACCAGCGCGGCCTTCTCATACGCGCGTATCTTGAAGGAGTTTTCCTCCTGTATTTCCAGCAGCTCGGCGATGTTCCTCAATAGTTCCGCGACTTCAAGGTTTTTCATGGGGCAAGTAGTCATGCGCCTTCTTCAGCAATTCCTTCGCATTCCTGAACGTCAGCCTTTCCGATGCCCTGTCATACGGCAGCCACTCGAAGCCGGTGTGCTCTGAGGACAATGCCACCTCCCTCCCCCGGGTCTCCATCAGGAAGAACACGACCTCCTTGGACATGGTCTTGCCGTCCCTCTTGTAGAAATAATGCATCGTTTCCCGGAAACCGCGCACCATGGCCGCTTCGGTTATCCCGGTCTCCTCCGCAAGCTCCCGGCGCGCGGTCTGCTCTTCCGTCTCCCCCTGTTCCACGTGGCCCTTGGGAAAATCCCAGTGCCCGGCCCCGTAATGGAGCAGGAGATAGTTCATTTCCGGAAAGCGGCCGAACACCACGGCTCCGCAGGACTTTTCCCTGGGCATGGAAGACATAAAAACGATGAAATTTAAAAATGCCGCGTTTCTGGGAAAAAAGTGACGGGGAAGATATAAAAAACGTACAAAGGCACCATAATTATGAAATTTATATAAAATATATAGTAAAAAATAGAAAAGTTTATAAATAAGTGACGCGCTAGAAGTGTGCAGGTACGGATTAGTATCTATTCTGATATTACTACCGCAGCCTGCAAAGAGGTGGCCGCTAGGGATAGCGGACTTTGGGGGTGTACCGTCGAAGGAAAATTTTGAGAGAGGTATCCCGCTCTATCGCACATGGCAACGCAAAAACTGACACAGCAGCTCGTGAATGACATCGTATCGGAAGCCGTCGGCGAAGATAGCCTGGCGATCATCGAGTTTCTCAAGGACAAGAAGAACATCTCCGATTTCAAGATCGCGGAGAAGGTCGACCTCGACATCCATGAGGTGAGGAACATCCTCTACAGGCTCTACAACCAGAACCTCGTCACCTATTACCGCAAGAAGGACAGGCAGAAGGGATGGTACATCTCCTACTGGACCTTCAACAAGAAGCGCGTCAAGGACCTCATGTCCAACCTCAAGAGGCAGAAGCTGGAGAAGTTCCAGAGCCGCCTCAGGCAGGAGGAGGACAACCAGGGGAATTTCTACATCTGCCCGAACGCCTGCATCCGCGTGGGCTTCGAGCGCGCGACCGATCTCGAGTATAGGTGCCCGGAATGCGCCTCCCTCCTGAACCACCAGGACAATGCCAAGACCATCGAGTTCCTCAAGACCAAGATCAGGGAGATGTCCACGAACGGCATCAGGGCGTAGAGTTCTTGAATAAATGTCCGTTCCCTCTCAATAATCAAAGACGAGGGCAGCGGAATGGCAAACGACACATTGGCCATCATCATGGCCGCAGGGTACGGGAGGAGAATGGGGACCATTGACGTTCCCAAGGTGATGCTTCCCGACAGGGAAGGCAGGCCATTTATCGCTGATGCGCTGACGTTCCTGCGTTACGACAAGGGGATTGACTTTGCCGTGCTGAGCAGGCGAGAGCCATCCTTCGGGCCGTTGCACGACTATCTGGGCAGTCATCCGCAAAGGGAAAGGTTTTCTGTTGTGTATCAGGAAAGAAAGCCGGAAGGTCTTCACGTGCTGGCTCTCATGAACGAGTATGCCCGGAGAGGTACGTTTTATGATCATGCAAGCCGATACCTGAATGTCATTGCGCTGCCGGGAGACCACAAGCTGACCGCAGACCAGTTGAATCTTGATGACTTGGCGGCAGCCCATAAAATCAACAATTCGGGCCTCACCATGGTGTTTTCAAGAGGATGGAACAGCCCAAAAGCGCATAAGGACCATCTTGATCTGGACAAGAAAGGCCGGATCAGGCGATATTGGAGGGAATCGCGCGATGCAAAAGAGCCAAAAATCGGCGAGAAGGTCACTGGCACCGGGGTCTGGATGCTGAGCACACAGCTGGTTGGAAGCAGGAAAAAGGCAGCGATATCTGCCCTGGGGTTTTGGGGGGTGCCCTTCCTCTCAGGATACAGCAATGCCTTCCCCTATTTCATCGAGCCGGGCTGGGATGGCGTGCGGGACACGCCGGACACGATAGGGAAATAAAATCGCCTTTCGTCATCCCAAAAGAATCAAGAAAAATAAAATAAGAAGTTCAGCGCCTCTTCTTCGCCCGTTCCGCCTTGGAGCTGCGCTTGATGTCCCGACCGTGCGCGCGCTTGTAGGTCTGGATGTCCTTGAATCTGCCCTTGCTGTCCCTGACGGCATAGAGCTTCTTTCCTCTCGAAGACCTGTGTGTCGTTCGTCTTGCCATGTAGTCACCCCACGTTTTGTGCATTAGATGCAACTATTTCCTTTTAGGGCTATCCTTGCTTTTAAATGTTTTGGAAAATTTTTATGTTTTGGCTGGACGGTGCGGGACAGGCGGATGATATCCCGTGCAGTGTCATCCCTTCCGTATCTTCGCGACAAAGAATCCCTCGGTGTCGTTGTCCTGCGGCCAGATGCGGAGGCATTTTTTCACGTCGGCGGCATAGCGAGTCCCGTCAAATTCCTCGACGGGAAGGCTTCTCTTCAACGGCAGGTCAATGTCCTCAAGGCGGGCATTGCCGTGATGTTGGAGCAAATGGCCGATGACACCTTCGTCCTCCTCCGGCTCGAGCGAGCAGGTGGAATACACCATCGTTCCGCCCGGTTTCAGCGCCTCGAACGCGGCCCCGATCAGCTGCTTCTGCGTCCTCGCGAGGCGCGTGATCATGCCGGGGTTCCACATGATGAGCGTCTTGAGGCTCTTCCGGATGGTGCCGGTGCCCGAGCAGGGGGCGTCGACGAGGATCCTGTCGAATTGCAGCCCTGCGCGCTTGAATTGCTGGCCGTACATCCTGGTGATGATGGCGTTCGAGACGCCGCACCGCTGCAGGTTGATGCCCAGCGGCTTCATGCGGTCGGCGGTGTAGTCGTTCGCGATGAGCACCCCCTCGTTCCTCATGTACTGCGCGATCTGCGTCGTCTTGCTGCCCGGCGCCGCGGCCATGTCCAGCACAAGCTCGCCGGGCTGCGGATCCAGCACGACAGGCGGGATCATGGACGCCGCCTCCTGGGTGTAGAAATAGCCGAGCGCGTGCTCCGGCAGGTTGCCGATGTCCCTCCGCGCCCCCTCTATCCAGAACCCTTCCCTGCACCACGGCACCGGAGTCAATGCCCAGTTCTTCTCTAGTCTTTTTTTGAGCTCATCTACCGATAGTTTCAGGGTATTGGCCCGTATCGACCTCCTCAAGAAGGACAGCGAGCACGCCTTGAATGCGGAGAAATCCGTCAATGAAGAGTACCGCTCGACGAACTTGGGCTTGAACTCCACGCCCTGCGCCCAGGGTATTTTCTCGTAAGGGATGTCCTCATCGCTTATGCCTTCTTCTGCTTCCATCCCCTTGTTCATAGCTGCTTCACCATGTACGGCCCTTCCCTCCGATAGCCGATTTTCCGGTAATACTCCCTCACCCCGACGCCGGAGATCACCACGAGCCTGTCCTTGCCGTGCCGTGCGCATGTCTCCTCTGCCCTTGCGAGCAGCATCCTGCCGATGCCTTTGTGCTGGATGCCCCCTTCCTCGCGCCCGCCGACGGGCACGGCCCTGCCGAAGACGTGGAGCTCGCGCAGGAGTGCGGACGCCGGCGTTATCTCCTCCCTGGGGGATCGGGAAGGGAAGCGCAGCCTGCAATAGCCTAACAGGATGTCCGATTCCTTGTCTTCATAGGCAATAAAAAATTCCTTTCCTCCTGACGCTCCATACTCCGTTATGGAGATGGCAGGATTCACCGGTTCGTGATGCCCTTGTTTCTGATGGCCGGGCTCCCGGCAGCGGATGCACCTGCAGGTGATGCCCTGCTTCTTCAGCTCCGCGTCGATGTACTGCCGGAGGTTGGTCTTATCCACCCCTCCCCCGGTCATGAACGTGGGGATGTCGCGCTGCACGCGCATGATCCTGCAGTACTCCGGCACGAACTGCTTGAACCACGCGATCCGCTCCGCGGCTTCTCCGGTGGTGAGGGGGACGAATGCCCCGCTCTTGAAATCTTGATGGAGTCTCGTCCCCTCCATCACCATGCACGGGTATATCTTGAGCATGTCCGGGCGGTAGTCTTCATTTTCAAAGATGGCTTTGAGCATGGCCCTGTCCATCTCTTCCGTCGTGTGGGGAAGGCCGGGCATGATGTGCGCGTTGATCTTGAACCCCAGGTCCTTCAGTATGCGGATGGAGTCGATGTTGTCCTGCACCGTGTTCCCGCGATGCGTCTTCTCGAGGACCTCGTCATAGATGGTCTGGATGCCCAGCTCCACCCGTGTGCAGCCGAGGCGGAGCATCCCGTTGCCCTGCGCCAGCCTGCCGTAGTCGCTCTTGGTCTCTATGGTCAGTCCGACGCACCTGATCTTCGCCGTCTCGTTTTCCTCCTGCACCGCTTCGAGGGTGACGGCCGCGCTGCCCGGGGCATGCGCCTTGGCGATGGCTTTTCTCATCGCCCTGACGTTCGCGTCTTGGGAGCTGTCAATCGCTGCTGCCGGCGCTCCCTCGGCGGCATGGCCATTGCGTGGTTGCTCGTTGCGTTGGCTACGGTTATCATCCTCATTGCCCGAAAAGCCGTTGAGAAGGCCGGGGGTGAAGAGCGTCGCGATGGCGGCGTCATGGGCATCCTTGTCCCTCAAATCCCGGTTCTTGAGGAGCAGGCATCTCTTGTGGACGCGCGCGGTCCGCTCTTCCGTGTCTTCCTGCAGCGGCAGCTCGAAAAAAGAGGAGAAGCGGCCGATGTCCAGCTCCCCTGCAGGGTAAAACACCCTTGAGAAGTCATTCATCGCCTTGAAGACGCATGTGACGAAGTATTCCTGGTAGCTCTTCGGGAAGAAGCAGAACGTCCCTCCCTGGAGGATGATCTCCACCTTCTCGGGGGAGTGGTTCATGGCCAGGTAATGCTCCAGCCTGTTGAAGACGCCGATGTAGGGGTCGTAATGGTTCCTGGCCGATCTCCTGGTGGAGGGCTCTGCCCCGGTGTAGCTCTGCGGCACGTCCCCCCACGGGCTTCCAGGGCCGCCGGGGCAGTAGGTGCACGGCCCGACGTTCTTCATGGTGTGCGGGCACGGGTAGGGGTCGGTCATCAGCGCGATCGGGGAGACCCCTGAAATCGTGCGCATGGGCTTCATGACCAGAAGGTGGCGGAGCTCTTTCTTCTCCTCCGGGGTGGCGCACACAATCAGGTCGGCATTGTTCGGGATGCCATGCACAGAGGGATGCCTGTTCAGCACCTTCATCTTGATCCTGTTCAGGTCGCCAAGTGTTTTGGCATTCTCCTGCCTGGCCTCGGCGATGATCTCCCTGCACACCTGCTGGAATGCCGGCATGGCCGGAAGAAGGCACGGTACTGTTTTAAAGGTTGTTGTGGGGGTTGGGCTCTGTCCCGAAAGTGGTTACTGGCATGAGGTCGAGCCTTAGCGATGCAACAGCAAGGGCGTCGTTGGGGGACGCCCCTGCTCGGAAGCGAGCTTCCGGCATCCACTGCGTGGACTACGGGGAAACAGCCCCATCCATGGCAGGAGCAAAAGGCGAGAAGCCAGTAACCCGTAGCGAAGCGGAGATTCGGGACAGAGCCTGGGGGTTGGGTGTTTGTTTAACTGCGGTCAAACAAACCCCTCACACCGTCCCCTTCACGTAGAACTCCACCATGAGGAAGAACGAGTAGAGCATGATGAGCGCGAGGCCTTCCTGCCAGTTGAGCTTGTTGCCGGACTTGACGAACGTGAGGAAGATGAAGCCCACGAGCAGCATGAAAATCCATGCCGTCAGGTAGAGGAACAGTGCCTCCTGGATGGGGTGGATCAGCGCGACGATGCCGAGGACGAGGGAGGAGTTCACCACGACGCTTCCGACGGAATCGCCGAGGGCCATCTCCGGGTGGCCCTGCCGCACAGAGCGGATGTTGAAGGACAGCTCCGGAAGCGAGGTGCCGAGGCCGAGGAGGACAACCCCCACGAGGATGAGCGGGAGGTTCAGCCCCAGCGCCAAAGACGACGCGTGCTTCACCACGAAATACGCGCTGCCGAGGACGAGCGCAAGGCACGCGATGAACAGGAAGACGGCAGAGACGATTTCCATTCTCCCGACGGTTTCCTCGACTCTCTTGTGGAGGGTGCGCTGCTGCCGGACGAGATTGTACATGTACACGATGAAGACCCCTATGAGGATCAGCCCGTCAATGCGCGAAAGCTCCCCGCCAAGGGCCATGAGCACAAGCGGCAGTGCGGCGATGGCGAACATGTAGTAGACGTCGTCCTGCGCTGCCCTGGTGCTGATGCGGATGCCGCGCGCAAGGAGCACGGGGATGCCGATCACGGTCGTCAGGTCGGCGATGTTCGACCCGATGAGGTTGCCGAGGGACAGTTGGGGGTTGCCTGCCATGGCAGACGTGATGCCGATGAACAGCTCCGGGATGGAGGTCGAGAGCCCGATGATGATGAACGAGATGACGAACTCGCTCATGCGGAGGTAGGCGGCGATGCGCGCGAGGTATTTCACCATGAACGAGGCGGAGACGACAAGCATGACGAGGGAGGCGAAGAAGAAGGCGATGTCGACAAGCAGCGTCATGCGCCCGCCCTCCGCCGCTCAATGAGCTTGCCTGCCTCGATGGCGATGCCCCCTACGCTCGAGAGTAGTGCGAGGGCCGCGAACTCCATGACGCCCAATGGCGCAATGTCGAGGAAGGAGCCTAAGGGAGGGATGAAGACGAACGCCGCGATTGTGATGAACGAGCCGATGACCGCCAAGGTGAGGAAGCCGTTCCTGAAGATGCCCACTTTCCACAGCGGATAGATGGTGGACCTGCAGGTGAACGCCCGGTACAGTTCGGAGAGGGAGATGAGCACGAATGTCGCGGTCTGCGCCTTGAGGATGCTCCCGTCGGCGAAATAGAAGTAGGAGAAGACGGACAGTGCGGAAACCGTGAGGATGAGGGGATAGAGGATGAGGAACATCCACATTCCCTTATAGATGGGCTCGCTCCTGTGCCGGGGCTTCCTGTCCATGGCATGCGGCTCGAAGGGGTCCACGCTCAGGGCGAGCGCGGGCAGCCCGTCCGTGATGAGGTTGATGAGGAGTATCTGCGTCGCGGTCAGGGGCAGCGGCAGCCCCAGGAGGATGCCGAAGAAGATGACGAGCACCTCCCCGATGTTGCAGGAGACCAGGTAGCTGAAATATTTCCGGATGTTGCCGTACGTGCCCCTCCCCTCCTCGACGGCGTTGACGATGGACGCGAAGTTGTCGTCCGTCAGCACGATGGAGGCCGCTTCCTTGGAGACGTCCGTGCCGGTGATGCCCATCGCCACCCCGATGTCCGCCTTCTTGAGCGCGGGGGCGTCATTGGCCCCGTCGCCGGTCATCGCGACCACGTGGCCGCGCTTTTTGAGGGCGTCCACGATCTTCAGCTTGTGCTCGGGGTTGACGCGCGCGAAGATGCCGATGTCCTCCACGACGTCCTCGAGGCGCTCCGCCCTGTCCAGCTCCGCGCCGGTCATGGATGTGCCGGCGATTCCTATGTCCCTCGCGACGGCCTTTGCCGTCATCTCCTGGTCGCCGGTGATCATCACCACCTTGATGCCCGCCTTGGCGCATTTGGCGACGGCGACGCGCGCCTCGTCCCGCGGCGGGTCGATCATGCCCTGCATGCCGACAAAGACAAGCTTCTGCTCTATCCTGTCCGGGGGCGTGTTCCTCATCACGACCCGGTACGCGAAGCCCAGCACCCGCAGCGCGTCGTCCGCCAGCGCATGGTTCGCGCGCAGGATGGCCTGCCGGTCTTCATCCTCCATCTTCCTGACGTCGCCGTTGTCCAGGATGGAGGAGCAGAGCCCGAGGACGATCTCCGGGGCCCCCTTGACGAAGGCGAGCGTCTCCCCGTGCCGGTCATGGAGCGTGGTCATGAGCTTGCGCTCTGAGGTGAATTCTATCTCGTCCACGCGCGGCAGGCGGGCGTTGATGCCCTTCGGGGAGAATCCCGCCTTGGCCGCAGCCACGAGAAGCGCTCCCTCGGTCGGGTCCCCCGCGATGCCGTTGCCGTTCATCTCGGCGTCGTTGTTCACCGCGCCGATGGTGAGGAGCATCTCGATGTCTTGGAGGGGGACCGGCCTGCCCCTGAAGAGGAATTGCCCGCGGGGAGAGTAGCCGGAACCCGTGACATCCATGGTTTTTTCGTTGGCGTAGATTTTCCTGACCGTCATCTCGTTCCTGGTGAGCGTGCCGGTCTTGTCCGTGCAGATGACAGTGGTGGAGCCGAGCGTCTCCACGGAAGGGAGGTGCCTGACCAGGGCATTCCTCTTGAGCATGCGCTGCGTGCCCAGGGCAAGGGAGATGGTGACGACCGCAGGAAGCCCTTCGGGAATCGCGGCGACCGCGAGGGAGACCGAGGCGATGAGCATCTCAAGGAAGGGGGCTTGGTGCATGATCATGCCGACGGAGAAGACGATGAGGGTGATGGCGATGACCGCTCCCCCCATCCACCTGCCGAGCTGGTCCATCTTGAGCTGGAGGGGCGTGGGCTCCGGCTTCGTCTGCTGGAGCAGGGCCGCGATCTTCCCTATCTCCGTCTGCATTCCCGTCGCGAAAACGACCGCCGTCCCTTTCCCGCTCGCCACGGCAGTGCCGGAATAGGCGCAGCAGGAGCGCTCGGCGAGGGGGGCGTCCCCGGCCACGGGCCGCATGGCCTTGGACACGGCCTGGGATTCGCCGGTGAGGGCTGCCTCCTGGATGCGCAGGTTCGCGACGGTGATGAGGCGGGCGTCCGCGGGGACCTTGTCCCCTGGCTCGATGAGGATGATGTCCCCCGGAACCAGCTCCTTCGCGTCTATCCTCATGCGCTGCCCGTCGCGGATGGCCGTGGCATGGGGCGGGGACATCCTCTTCAGCGCCTCGATGGCGCGCTCTGCCTTGTATTCCTGGATGAAGCCGAGGACGCCGATGAGGACGAGAATGACCCCGATGACGACGGCATCGATGTATTCCCTCAGGAATGCAGAAATGAGGGTGGCGGCAATGAGTATCCATATCACGATGCTGTTGAACTGCTTGAGGAAGAGCGCGAGAGGGGAGACTGCTTCCGCTTCCTTGATTTCATTTGGCCCGTACCGGGAAAGGCGCAGCTCCGCGTCGCCGGAAGAGAGGCCTTTCGCCGTGCCGCCGAGCGCAGCCAGGGTGTCATCGGCGGTCCGCGCATGGAAAGAAGCAGCCATCGCTATTCGTTGTCCCGTATCTCCTGCTCCGGGATGCCGCCCTTCTGCTCGGGCCTCTTCGGGGCCTTGAGGCGCTTGAGGTGGTCGATGAAGTACTGCAGGCAGTCCAGGCCGCAGAAGCTCGCCTTCTTCTTGAAGTCATCCGGGCCGAAGACAATCGTGTAGTTGCTCGTGCTGTAGAACCTCAGCTCGGAGAGGCAGACCGCGCAGGTCTTGTCGAACTCGCGCATTTTCTTCTTTATTTTTTCCTCCACCGATCTCTTGGTGGCGAGTCCCTGCTGGTCAAGGTCCTTCTTCAGGCCCTGCAGCTCCTCGTAGCTCAGCGCATCCAGCAGATGCTCAAAATGCATGCCCATGCTCTCCCTCCTGCTCCTCGAACTTGATGAACCATTTGTTGCTCTGCTCATCGTATGAGAATATGACGTGGTACTTCTTCTTCTCGTCCAGCGCGAAGAGCAGCGGCCGCGGGACAGTGGTCTCCCAGCTTGACCCCCTCTTGTAGAGTTTGCGCTTGAAGGATACCATGTGGGTGAAGGGTTTGATAAATTTACTTATTTTAAGCTATATTTTTATCCTTATTTAAGTTTATCTGTTTTTTGGGGGGTGTTTTTGTTCACGGATTATTTTATACTTATTTTTAATAATATTTTATAGCTTATTTAAATATTCTTTTATTTACTTATAATTTATTAAAGAAAAATTATGAAGAAACAAGAAGGAAATCTACCAGGGTCCTTTTTTCATCCCTATTGATGAGCCTCCCTGCATCCCCATGAAGGAGGCCGACATAGGAAAGGGTGGACCTCATCCCGGTGTTGACATCTCCCAATGCAGCCAGTGCCTTGCCAAGGTTATCTTTGATAAGAGGATAGTCTCCACTATTGAATTTCATCCCAAACGCATGGGTCGGGCCAAATTTTTCTTCGAGCGGGGTGGGAGAGCTGTAGTTCGTAAAATCTCCAAAATGCGCCCAGTAGCCCGGCGAGACGAAACAAGAAAATCCTCTTGCCATGCGGGGGAAAATTTCTCTTCGAAATCGTTGGATGGCGGGCAAAGCCAATCCTTCGGGCATTGGTGGCTCCAAAACTCCGGAAGGCTCAAGAGTGCGATAAAGCGCAGGATTTTTCATTTCAAATAAAATACGCAGATCCCCCATGCCACTGGGAGAAAAGGATAGTTTAAAATAATTTCCGCTAAAATCGCCTTTATGCGCTTCGCCCTCATCGCCTCGCGGCAGGACCCGGCAGGCATGGCTATCCATCGGGAGTTGCTGCGGGCGTTCCCCTTTGTCTCGACAGACAGCGTGTTCCAGGGGAGCCCTGTCTGCAGGTATGAAGGCGGCGGCATTGCCGTCTCCCTCTACCTGCTCCAGGACCCATTGACCGAATCGGACAATCTTGAGCGATCCATAGAAGCGGATGCGTTCGTCTTCCTCTCCAAGCACCGTTCCGCCGCGAACACCAGGTCCTTCGCCGTGCATTCCATCGGCAACTGGGCGGAGGAGAAGGGAGGCGGCAAGGCGGGGATGCTGTGCCCGGCCACGGCGCTGCTCCAGCACGCCATCTTCCTGCAGCTCCTCCACAGGCAAAGGGAAGGCTATGAGGTCACGATGGAGGCCACGCACCACGGCCCGTATATGGAGAAGCCGTCCGTCTTCGTGGAGGTGGGCAGCACGGAAGAGGAATGGGGGGATGCGGGGAATGGCAGGGTCATTGCAGAGTCGGTGATGGGAGGCATTGATGGGTATGTTCACCATACTGGCGCCAATGAAAAAAGGCCGATGGGAAAAGGTTCCAATGAAAAAGATCCAATGCTCGATGGCAATGCCAAAAACCCAGCGAAAAGCGATGATGGCAATAATGGGCGGGGAGGGCGCGGGGAAAACGGCGGTGGGCGAAAGGAGGCTCCGAAAGTGGCCATCGGCATCGGCGGGCCGCACTACTGCAACAACTTCAACAAGGTGGCTCAGCGCAGGAACATCGCCTTCTCCCACATCTGCCCGAAGCACAGGCTCAAAAATTTGAATGAGGGATTATTGAGGCAGGCTATTGAAAAAACTCAGGAGAAGATACATATGATAGTTCTCGATTGGAAAGGATTGGGAAAGGAGAAGCAGAGGATTGCAGAACTGGTGAAGGGTTTTGATATTTTTATTAAAAGGGCGGATCAATTGCTCAAGGAATAGCAAAAACTTTCCTTAAGGATATTAGATTCGCCAAGGCCCCCTGATTTTATTTTGAGTTTCAGCAGGCAAGAAACCTAAAGTGTTGGTTAGTTGGTAAGGAACATTGCTCCAAGAGTCGAGATAATCAATAAGTTTTGAGAGTGTTGGATATTTTTGGCTGTCCTTCACAACTGTTATGCCGCCAGGAGTCAAAAGCGCATAGGGCCCAAATTCATTTCGAATGTTCCATTTTGCCGCATCAAAGACTATGGAGGTTTTGTTGCCCGTATAGGTTTCTCTGCCCTCGTGCCAGTTTCCATCCTCTCCAATAAACATCGGGATATCTGTTCTTATGCGGCTTTCACCAGCCGGGCATACTTGGTCTTTAAGCATCGCTTTTTCATAAAAAAAGACTACCCTGCCGATGTCAAGCCCGGAAGCCTCCAGATTCCATACATTCTCTTTTTCCCTGCCCAAAAATAAGGTGCCGGTGTTGGGATCCGTATAGCCGTCTTTTAACAGATGGGCTCCAAGAAGGGACGCGAGTGATGGACTTGAAGCTGCAAGCTTTATTCTCACGGCTGAAGGGGCCCCTAAAATTTCCCCCATGCCCTTAACAAAATGTTCAGGCACATATTGAAGCGTATTGTACATGTTAAGGGAGAAGAGACATGTTCTTTATAAATTTTTCACTTTTACCATTAAAGAGAAGTTACAAGATTTTTCTAAATGAAAACAAAATGTAAGAAAAGTTTGCAAGCCTATTTCTTCGCCGGGGCCGCTGGCTTGGCTCCCGCTGCCGGCGCCGCTCCCGCTGCCGGCGCTGCCCCGCCGGCTGCCGGCGCCGCTCCCGGCGCTGCGGCTGCCGCCTCCGCGGGCATGAGCTCCTTGATGATCTCGTCCGGGATCTTCGCGGCCTCGAGCGCCTTCTTGATCTCCCTGGGCTCCTTGCCCGCCATGGTGTCCATGATGGTCTTGGCCTGCTTGAGGAACTCCTCGCGCTTCCTGGCAAGCTCTTCCGCGAGCCTCTTCCGCTCCTCTTCGAGGTGGGCAAGCTCTTCCGCGGTGAGCTCGGTCTTCTCGAGGCGGATCTCCTCGTCGAATTTCCCGGCCTCGATGTCCCGCATGGTCTCGCGCGCGGGCTTGCCCTCCACGAGGACGCCCATGCTGTCGCACGTGCCCACGATCTCCTTGACCTTGTGCTTGAGGGTCTTGCCGAGCGTATTGTCCGCCTTCATCTTGGCAATCTTGATGATCTGCTCGATGAGGATGTCCGCGACCTTCTCGGTGCTCGGCTTGCCCGAGCCCTTCTCCAGGTGGGTCTCTTTCTTGATGAGGGCAGAAGCGGGGGGCGTGCCGACGGAGATGTCGAATTTCTTGGTGTCCCGGTCGACGCTGACCGTGACGGGGACCTGCATGCCCTTGAACTCCGCGGTCCTCTTGTTGATGTCCGCGACGACCTGGCCGATGTTGACCCCCAGGGGGCCGAGGGCCGGTCCGAGCGGAGGCGCCGCTGTCGCCTTGCCTCCTTCCACCAACACCTGTATGTTTTCTCTTGCCATGTGCAGATATAGGGTAACAGGAACAATGGATGGTTTAAAAGCGTTATGGAGAATCAGACAAATCGCTGTCGTCTTCGTCGTCCGTGTCTCTCCTGATGACCTTGATGGCGTCCATCTTGAGCGTCATGGGGATGGGGACGGCCGCCTCCAGCAGCTCGACCACCACTTCCTCCTTGGTCTTGTCCACCCTCGTGATCTTGGCCTTCTCGCGCTTGAACGGCCCGGAGATGATCTCCACGATGTCGCCCTTCTGGATGTTGACGTCGTGCTTGACCTGCTCGAGCATGTGCTCGATCTCCCGGTACTCCACCTGCTTGGGCAGGATGCCGCGGGAATAGGGGATGTTGAAGGCTGCCTGCTCCGCGTCCGCCCGTGTCGCCGCCTCCACGAAGATGTAGCCGCGCATGCCGTGCGGCCTGACGACGGAGTAGATCTCGATGCCTTTCTTCTTGGCGTTCGACACCACGAAATCCATCACCTGGTCTTCCCTGTTGGCCGTTGTCCTCAGGGCGAAGATGGTGAATGCCTCGCCTGCTGGCTGTGCTTCCATGCCGGGAAGGAATTTTCCGCCATTTAAAAAGGATTGCTTTTGGGAGAAGGAGGCCAGGGCGTAGAACTTACCTGCGTCTCGAAGATGATGGTTTTAACTTGAGCATTTCTCCATGCTTGAAATCATCATAAAGATATCTTCCATTTACGCGCTGGAAAAGGAGGGAAAGTTGGGCTTTCTGTATCCATCGGTATGTATGGTGTTCCAGGGAATTGCCGCTTTTGGTGACATCTGGGGTGACGATGAAAGCCGTCAAATTATTGGGAAAGAAATGCATATGGCCATTGATGGCATCCGTGTTAAAGACATAGGCAGATGGTACGCCATCGGTAATGACTGAAGGATCCTCCATCAATTCTCCCGTCTTTAATACCCGTACTTCCAGCCCTCCTCTCGGGATTTTTCCGAACTGGTTAAAGGAATAGTTTTCCGGATTCATTTTCGGGTCGGTGTCAAATGCCGGGCCGAAGCGCTCCTGATACATGATGAATGGCGATGTCGGCAGTGCTGGAAACTGGTATTTGCCGCTTTCGACGTCTTGAGAAGGGTGGCGAGGGCCAAATTCGACTTGCGAGGCATGGGTAGCGGGCACAAAGCCCGCTTCCCTGATCCTTCTCTTCATGGCTACGAGATCCTTAACGTGGTCTGGATCTATTGAAAGTCTATTGGATGCATATGAGGCGGTGATGATGGTGCCACCTTTATCCGCCAGCACTTGATCCAGGAAGCAAAGCCTGTCATCCGTGAAGCTTTTCGTGACCAGATTGATGAGGTGATGGCCTTTCATGTTGGGATGCTCGATCATGGAGCCGCGCAGGATCTCCCGGTTCTGGGGCTGGATGAGGATGCTTGCCGCTCCATTGTACTCTTTCAGTCCTTCCCACTCCGCATATTGCCTTACGCCGGGGCTACGGGATTGCCAGATAAGGCTCAGCAATGGGTCCACAAAATCTTTTTCCAGAAGGAATTTTTTTGATTCCATGGTGGTTTTGTCCTGGATCCCCTCTGCTTCTTTCCGGGTATTGATATAATTGTGCGACCAATTAGCTGCATCGCTGAAATCTATCCATCCATTGAGATTAAGGGGGGAGACATTCTGATAAGTGCGGATGACGTCCACCAGGCCCTTCTCATCGCCAGGGGCGGAGCCGCGCACAATCTGCCGCTGGGTAAAGGAAAAGGAGGGGCGCTTTCCTTGCTCGATATCTTTCACTTCAAGAACAGTAAAAGGAAAAAGGATGTCGCTGTTGCCGGCCCGGTATTGTGCGATGAGGCTCGCAGCCTTTCCGCCGTAGGCGGCAACCAAGGGTGAATGATCAGTCATGGTGATAAATGTGGGGAAGGGCCCATTTATAAATATTTGCATCATTAACCACTAAAAAATAGTAACAAATAAGGGGAAAGAACGGGGGGTTATTGGAAGAAATACGTCTTGATCATCTGCATCGCGAAGCCGACCAGGCCGATCAGGGCAATGCCCAGGGCAGAGACCTTCACGATGGTGACGAACTCGACGCGGTCGGGCTTTCTCGTCACGCGCAGCACGCGGCTGCACTCCTGCAGGAACGCCTTGAACCGCGCCATGCGCCCCTGCTGCTCAGATGTCTCTTCCATGGTGTAACATCCTCAGCTCAGGAACTCGATGCCGAGCTGGTGCTCCATCTGCTTCCGCGAGTCGTCCGTCTTGTTCGTCCGGCCGAGGATCTGCGCTGACTTGACTCCCGTGACGATCAACATCGTGCGGATAGTGCGGTCCATGTCCTTGTAGATCTGCGCGCCCCAGATGATGCGGGCGTCCTCATCCAGCTTCGCCGAGATCGCTTCCACAATCTTGCGCGCCTCGTCGAGGGTCATGTCCTCCCCGCCGATGACGTTCACCAGGGCCCCGTTGGCCCCTGAGATGTCGACGTCAAGCAAAGGGTTGTGGATGGCCTTCTCGACGGCCTCCTGCGCCCGGTTGTCGGTGTCCGACTCGCCGACGCCGATCAATGCGACCCCTCCCCCCTTCATCACCGCCTTGATGTCCGCGAAATCGAGGTTGACGAGTCCGGTCTTGGTCACGAGCTCAGAGACGCCTTTGACGGCATTCGTGAGTATCTCATCGGCCACCTTGAACGCGGTATGCAGGGGAAGGTCGGGAGCGAGCTCCAGCAGCTTGTCATTGGGTATCACGATGAGGGTGTCGGTGTTGGCTTCCATCTTCTCCAGGCCGACGACGGCATTCTGGTAGCGCCTGCTGCCCTCCATCTGGAAGGGCATGGTGACGATGCCGACGGTCAACGCTCCCATCTTCTTCGCGACTTCCGCCACGACCGGGGCGCTGCCCGTGCCTGTTCCCCCTCCGAGGCCGCAGGTGATGAACACCATGTCCGCGCCGGACAGGGCTTTCTTGAGCTCCGCCTCGCTTTCCCTCGCCGCTTCCTCGCCGAGCCGCGGCTCGGAGCCAGCGCCCATGCCCTTGGTCAGTTCCTTGCCGATGAGGACTTTCTTGTTGGCAGTGGTGTAGAGAAGGTCCTGCGCGTCCGTGTTCACGGCGATCATCTCGGCTCCCGCGATGCCGACTTCCGCCATGCGGTTGATGGTGTTGTTGCCTCCCCCGCCGCAGCCCACGACCTTGATGGTGGCATGCTGGCGCGCGATGAACGCCTCAAGCTCGGCGTCCACTTCCGCGGTCTCCCTGCTGAGGGGGGAGTCCCTGCGGACGAGCTTGGGATTGTACTCGCTTGACTTCTGCTTCGCCTGGTTGATGATGCTGTCCATGCTATTGTCCCTTGAGAATGGAAAATCTGAGGAGTGGGTTCTATTTAAACTTATTTGTTGAGCAAGAACCTAGTGCTGGTGCCCTTCATGGCCGTGCCCCTCGTGCCCGGCGTTGCTCTGCCCCTTGCCGTGTTCGGGGGAATGCGCATCCCTCTCTCCTTCCTTCTCCTGCCCGCCTTTTTCCTCGACGAATTTTATCTCCCTGAGGGAGGGGATGATTCCTTTGATCCTTTCGATGAATTCCTTCTCGATCGCATCGTCTATCTTGCGGAGCATCCTGATGGTGACCACCCCTCCGTCCACGGAAACGTCGATGTTGTCCAGGCCGAGGTGCTTGAGGTACGCATCCACTTTCCTCTTCTCGTCATCCACGATGGAAAGGGCCGTGAACGTGTAGGAGAGCTCCCTGCCCGCGAGCGGATGGTTGAAGTCCACCATCACCCTGCCGCCGCTCACGGTCTTGATCATGCCGATGGCGCCGTCGATGTTCACCTGCAGCCCCGGGAACGGCTGCACCTCGGACTGGCGGAACTTGCCCGCGGGGATCATCTGGAGAAGCTTGGCGTCCTTCCTGCCGAAGCCCTGCTCGGGGAGGATGTCCGCCGTGTACTCCTTGCCGATTTCCTTGCCGATGAGGAAATCATCCAGCCCCTTGATGAGGAACTGTTCGCCAACGCACACCACGAGCGGCGCATAGGAAGCCCCTTCCCGGTACAGGTCGTGCTTCTTCGCGACGTCTTCCTTGGTGGTGTCAAACACCTCTTTCTCGCCCTTGAGGGCTCCAATGTACTCGATCTCCACAAAATCATGCTTCTTGATGGCCATCAGCGCGGGAGCCAGAGGGAAATTTATAAAGATTATGATTAGTCGGAAAACCGCAAGGAGAAGATGATCAGAACCGTCTCGGATAAGGCACTTGCTGTGCTTGCTGTCCGTTCCCGGGATCCAATGGGTGCGGCATCCTCCTGATGCGCTCCTGCAGGGCCTCGAGCCGGTCTTCCCTGCGCCGCTTGTCCTCGATGAGCTCAAGCATCCTGCTCTTGATGTGGGCGAACGTCCGCTTCATGTCTTCCACCTGGCGGCGGTATTGCGTCTTGATGAATTCATTCCTGTTCCGCTCCTCGGCGACCTGCGCCTCGAGCTCTGCCATCTGGTGCTCCAGCTCGCGCATGTCATCCGTGCTCTGCTGCCGGTAGCCCGCGAATTGCCTCTCCGCTTCCGCGAGGCGCAGGATGCGCTTCCTGAGGGTGTCAATCTGCTTGCCCTTCCGCTTCCCCGCGTCCTTGCTCAGGGCAGCGAGCGACTCCCCGAGTTCTTTCTGCGCCTTCTCGCGCTCGGCGTAGCGCTTGCCGATGAGGGCCATGGAGCGCACGAACGGCATCGCCGCGCGCGTGTCGACCTCTATGGGGTGCTGGACAGGATGATGGTGCTGCCGGTGCTCGTGGACGACGGGGGCGGGAGCCTGCGCAGGATCCTGTGCGTCGGGTCCCTCCGCATCAGGGGTGGGAGAATCCATGTTATTTCTTGAACATCCCGAGGATGCCTTTCTTCTTCTTTGCGCCGCCGTCGCCGAGATAATCGTCAAGGCCCGCGAGGTCCTCGGCGGGAGGCGGTGACTGCAGCTGCGTCCCCTGCTGGTCCATTCCGGAGAAAGGAGGGGGGCTCGGGTACGGGGAGCCGAATGAGCCGCCGAAATCAGGCTGTGCCTGCTGCGGTGCGAAAGGGGAAGGCGGGGGGCTCTGCAGGGAGAATGGCGGCGCCTGCTGCTGGCGCTGCATGTCCTGCTGCAGGCTGAAGGGCCGCGGCGTGAACGGCTCCGCCGGCTGCGGCATCTGGGGCTGCGGCTGGAACGGGGGCATCGGCGGCTGGTAGGGGGAATAGGGCTGCCGTTGCTGCGGCTCCTCGGGCTCGTCGTCGTCGGAAGCGTCTGCCTTCTCGCCGGTGACCTTCTCCGAGAGGGAGAGCACGGCTTCGGCGAGCAGCCTCTGCTGGCTCGAGATCCTGTCCAGCTTCTTGTGGATGTCCGCGTCGTCCTTCTCCTGCACCCTGAGCTCGTGGGAGGTGACCTTGAACAGCTCGATGAGGTCGTTGACCGTGTTCCTCAGCTCCTCCATGGTCTCCATGAGCTTCCGGGAGGACGGCCCGCCCTTCATCTCGTCTACCTGCTTCTTGAGGTCGTGAAGTTCCCGATGCGGAAGAAGATCGTAGTCATCATTCTTTTCAGCCATACAGCACCCCTTTTTGGATGCCCTATGCGGTAAAGTGTTTATAAATTTTGCTGATGGAAAAATGGAGACCGTTAAGATGAAGGCGGACACGCAGGGCAGCACCAGTCCACGAGCGATGTCATCAGTACCGTCTGCACATCGGCAGGGGGACGCCTCTGCTCGGAAAACAGTCTTGGAAAAATGAGGGTGGGATGATTTTGTCGCGGAAATGGAGGCAAAACCCTTATAAAACGCGCCCTTCTCCTGAAAGGATGTCAAAGGGGAGGCTCCCGCTCAAGTGGCGGCTCTACAACGGGGCGTACAGGGCGCGGCTGTTCCTCAAAAATAGATTCTCATCAGCGCGGAAAGGTGAAACAGGCATGGCAGGACTCGATTTCAAGGGGAAGAAGGCGATTGTCTTCGGCATCGCGACGGACAAGAGCATCGGCTACGCCATCGCGAAGAAGCTCAACGACCTCGGGTGCAAGCTCGCCATCGGCTACCAGGACCGCGCGGCCGACTGGGTGAAGCCGCTCCTAGCGCAGTTCGACGACCCTCTCGTCGGGCTGAGCGACGCGTGCTCGGACGAGACCATGGACAGCTTCTACAAGATGGTGCAGGAGCAGTGGGGCGAGGTGGACTACCTCATCCACAGCATCGCCTTCGCCAAGCGGCAGCACCTCCAGGGCAGGTTCATCGACGTCGACCGCAGGGGGTGGCAGGTCTCGCAGGAAGTGTCCGCCTTCTCGCTGCCGGATTTCCTCAGGAGGACGGCTCCCCTCATGAAGAGCGGAGGGAGCTGCGTGACATTGACGTTCATGGGCTCCGAGAGGGTCTTCCCGAACTACAACGTCATGGGCGTGTGCAAGGCAGCGCTCGAGGCCTCAGTGCGCTATGCTGCCAATGACCTTGGCCAGCAGAACATCCGAGTAAATGCCATTTCCGCCGGGCCCATCCCGACGCTTGCCGCGTCCGCCATCCAGGGCTTCGACGACATGCTCATGGAATTCGTCAAGAAAGCTCCCCTCAAGCGCCTCATCACGCAGGAGGAGGTCGCGAACACCGCGCTGTTCCTGCTGTCCGACATGTCCTCCGGCATCACCGGCGAGGTCATCCACGTGGACGGCGGGTATAACATCATGGGGATTTAGGTTAGCAGCCTGATTTTCCCGATTATTTCCTTTTCGTTGGTTTTTCTCTGTTTGTGCTCTTATCTCTATTCAAGTTCTGGCATTCCTATCGGGAAACATACCTGCCATGCGCATATGCGCCCAAGAACATTGCTGCCCCGGAGATGAGAAGCATCCAGTTTCCAGCGCCGATGCCCGCGAACACCGGCCCGGGGCACACGCCTGCAAGCCCCCAGCCGACGCCGAACAGGGCTGATCCCACAATGGTGTTTTTGCTGAAAGTGTTGGGGTGCTTGTGGAACTCCTTTCCGAGCAGTGGCTTGTTCATCAGCTTGGGGATGAGGAGATAAGCGCAGAGGGTGACGAGCACGGCCCCTCCCAGCACCAAAAGCAGCCCAAAATCATCAAATTGCAGAAAGCCCAGGACAACTTCCGGCTGGATCATGGTGCTCCACGCCAGGCCAAAGCCGAACAGCGCGCCGCCGGCAAGCACCGCAAGAAGTCGAAGGGTATTCATGGCAGCACCCCGATGGATTGGACGACCTGTGCTGTGATAATTGCGGTCGCCAGAAAAGTGATGACTGCAGCCAGAGAAGGCCATTGCAGTGAGGACAGTCCGCAGATGCCGTGCCCGGACGTGCAGCCTCCTGCCATCCGCGCCCCGAATCCGGCGAGCGCCCCTCCGGCAAGAAGGCGCCACCACTGCACGCCTGTCGATGCCGCCTGCCCGTTGCCAAGGGTGAGCAGGAAGGCGAATCCGCCCAGCGCAAGGCCGAGCGCGAAGGCCAGCCGCCATTGCCTCGACTCCAAAAATGATTTCTGCCGGAAGAACGGCAGCGTCGAGAAATACGACCACGCGGAGCTGAAGAAGGTGCTCGTGCCGGAGACCAGCCCCGTCATGAGGAAAATGAATGATACGCCGGCGCCGATGAGCAGGCCTCCTGCAAGGTAGTGCAGCATTCCGTTCGGGAAGAATTGCTCAAGCATGTTGCCCTTTAGCTATCATGTTGTGGGGGGTGATGACTCAAATCTTCTTAAAAATCAATAGCACAGCACATACCTCGCCATGTACTTCAGCTGCGAGAATGCCGATTTCAGGTTCTCCGTTATCTTCGCGGCAGCGATGTGGGCCTCTCCGCGCTGCTTCGGGCTCTGCTTCGAGGCGATGATGCGCGCATTGAGGGTGTTCAGGAACGCGTTGCACTGGTCGAGATACGCGTGCATGCTGATCTGCACCTCGAGGGCGATGTTCTTGTCCTGCGTGTAGTATGCCCTCATGACGTCCTCGAAGTGCTGCTTGAAGGACGCGGAGATCTGCTGCAGCTCCGTGACGGTCTCCCGGTCAAGGGCGGTCGTGGTGGAGAGCCGCGCGATGCGCTTGAAGCAGTCCGCGGTCTTCTCGAGCCGGATGAGGACGAGCCTGTCGGAATGCAGCTGCCACGGCGTCTTGTTCATCGCCCGGGCTATCTTGGGGTGGGTCATGGCGCATTTGATGAGCCGTGAGCCCAGGAAGTAGAGCCTGTTGACGTCCGCATCCCTGTCCGTGATGACATCGGAAGGGTACTGCCCGGAGGCGCACAGCGCGGCGTCATCGATGATGGCCCGGATGAGGACATCTATCCTCCTGATCATGTTCTCCATCGAGATCTCAAGGGGATTGAGGATGTTCTTCGCCACGATCCGGGTGGCGTTGTGCTCCATGATCTCCATGCCGGAGAGGTTGCGCAGGATGTTCCTGATGGGCTGCGCGCTCTTCTCGATGTCCCTGGCGTGGATGATGATGGTGTCGAAGCAGTTGAGGTACGCGGCCACGATCTCCGCCTGGATGCGCGCAAGGTCCTTGCCCGTCACATCGATGGTGATCTCAGGATGCTCCTCCTGGAGCGAGGTGGAGCGCGCCTCGAGCACAAGCTCATGGCCCTTGTCATCGATGGCGATGAGGTCTCCCTTCTTGAGCTGGTTGCTCTTGACCCAACTGCGGGGCATGGTGATGATGAAGGAGCCATTGCCGAATTCTATGAGCTTGCGGTAATCCACGATTCCACCCTCAATATCGTCTTAAAAAAGCGTTATATAAGGATTGTGGAATCATAACCTATACATTTGAAAGTATATACTTGCTATACTTTTATAAAAAATTATATAGTTATATATAATATATAGGTTAAGTATAAATATCAATCCCTCCAAGAGTGCGTATAGGGTGGAACAGATGGAGCTGGAAATCTTCGACAGGGGAATTGAAAAAGGGAAGAGGCTGGCGCGGCGCATCCGCCACATTTCGAGGTATTATCGCCCGGAAGTCCAGAGCGATGAGGACACCGACATTTATCTGCTGAAGCGCGACAAGCGCATCTGGCAGAGCATCGAGCAATAGGATTCAGAGGCGTGTTCTAGGCAGGCGGAAGCGGAGAGAAGTATCCCTGTCCGTTGGATTGGAGGAGAACAGAAGGCAGAATAGGCACAGAGGTGCATGAATGGAAGCGCACATCAGAAAAGAGCGGAAAGCGACTACCCTGGAGCAGTTCTTCAAGCGGGTTGCTATCATCGATCTCCTTGACCGCTCATCCTGGATGAAAGAGAAATAGGGGCTCGGGTGCCTCGTGCAGAGACAGCAGCGAACCGCGTCCGCAGAGCAGTCCTTTTCGGTCAGATACCGTGGAGACCCTCAAGATAAGGGAGAACGCGGAGGGCGGCTGCGCCATTATCGTGAGCGAATCGGCAACTGCGGCATACGATGCGGAAGGTGATGCTCCTTACGGGAGGGAACCGCATATCTCATTGCGACAACGGGAAGCGAGCCCGGCGCCGCCCCGAGCATGGCAAGGCGTTCCTGTGTCTTATGTTAACGGTCTCGGCACGTTCAGGCTGGTGGGCCGGGCGGCAAAAAACACAAAAAGAAGGGGGTGATTGGGATGAGATGCGTGTGCTGTGGCATGGATATCAGGAAAAGCGCGCTGAGCGACCCATACCTGTGCCGGGACTGCGAGAAGCTCACCCAAGGCAGCGTGTGGGCGCGGTACCGGTATCTGGACCGCAGGGCAGGCCTTATGTAGGCAAGGCTCTCCTGAAGGGGAGTTGCACTCCGCCCATGCGAAACGTTTATATAGTAATCTTCCTTCTTTTTTCCTGATTTTGAGGGCATTTTTCCGACGGTAAATTGGGGAAAAAGACTCTTTTTGAAGGGCATAAAAAAACACGCTTCAGGGCCACTACTCTAGACCATGCAGCCGGCACAGCAGGACAGTTACGGGGCGAAGGACATCCAGGTTCTCGAAGGGCTGAGCGCGGTCCGCAAGCGCCCGGGCATGTACATCGGCTCCACGGACATCTCCGGGCTGCACCATCTGGTCTATGAGGCCGTCGACAACGCCATAGATGAGGCACTGGCCGGCCATTGCACCATGATTGATGTCATCATCCATCCGGACAACAGCGTCACGGTGCAGGATGACGGCAGGGGCATTCCAGTGGACATGCACCCCACGCTCAGGATGTCCGCCCTCGAGGTGGTGATGACCAAGCTCCACGCCGGAGGCAAGTTCGACAACAAGGTCTACAGGGTCTCAGGAGGGTTGCACGGCGTCGGCATCTCCGTCACGAACGCCCTCTCCAAGTCCCTGGTCGCCACCGTCAAGCGGCAGGGGAAGATTTTCCAGCAGAAATACGGAAGGGGGGTTCCCCTCACCCCGGTCGAGGAGATTGGCGAGACGACGAAGAGGGGGACGAGCATCACCTTCGTCCCCGATGACGAGATTTTTCCCGTGATCGAGTTCCATTTCGACACGATCTCCTCCCGGCTGAGGGAGCTTGCCTTCCTCAACAGCGGGGTGCGCATCTCCATCGTGGACGAGCGCACGGGCAAGAAGCACGAGTTCTTCTACGAGGGAGGCATCACCTCGTTCGTGCAGTTCCTCAACCAGAACAAGCTGCCGCTGCATGATGTCATCCGCAACCAGAAGGAGCGCGGGAAGATACAGGTGGAGTTCGCCCTCCAGTACAACGATTCCTACCAGGAGAACGTCTTCTCTTTCGCGAACAACATCAACACGAGGGAAGGAGGCACCCATCTCGCGGGATTCAAGGGGGCGCTGACGAGGAGCATCAACTCCTACGCGGAGAGGAACGGCATGCTCAAGGACATAAAACTCAGCAGCGACGACACCAAGGAAGGGCTCACCGCGGTCATCTCGGTCAAGATCCCGCAGCCGCAGTTCGAGGGCCAGACCAAGACCAAGCTGGGCAACGCGGAAGTGAAGGGCATCGTGGAGTCGTTGATCAACGAGTGCCTCGGCACGTTCTTCGAGGAGAATCCCGCGGTGGCGAGGGCGATCGTGGCCAAGTGCATCACCGCCGCCCATGCGCGGGAAGCCGCCCAGAAGGCGCGTGAGCTGACGCGGAGGAAAGGGGCATTGAACCACGGCTCCCTGCCGGGAAAGCTGGCTGATTGCTCTGAGAAGGATCCCGCGAAATCAGAATTGTACCTTGTCGAGGGCGATTCGGCCGGGGGAAGCGCAAAGCAGGGCCGCGACCGGAGCTTCCAGGCCATCCTGCCGCTGCGGGGCAAGATCCTCAACGTGGAGAAGGCGCGGCTCAATAAGATATTCGAGAATACCGAGATCACCGCGATGCTCACCGCGATTGGCACCGGCATGGGGGATGAGTTCAGCATCTCAAAGGCAAGATACCACCGGGTCGTCATCATGACGGATGCGGATGTCGACGGCGCGCATATCCGCACCCTGCTCCTCACGTTCTTCTACCGCTACATGAAGCCGCTGATAGAGGCAGGCTATGTCTACATCGCCCAGCCGCCGCTGTTCAAGGTGCAGAAGGGCAGGAAGGTGGCGTATGCCTACAGCGACGCCCAGCTTGCCGCCCTGCTGAAGGAGATGGGGCAGGATTCCGGCGTGCAGCGCTACAAGGGGCTGGGAGAGATGAACCCGCAGCAGCTCTGGGAGACGACCATGGATCCCAAGAGCAAGACCTTGCTGCAGGTCACCCTGGAGGATGCGGTGGATGCGGACAAGCTGTTCACGCTGCTCATGGGCACAGAAGTCGAGCCCAGGAGGGCTTTCATCGAGAGGCACGCGGCTGAGGTCGTGAATCTGGATGTTTAAGAAAAGTATTTTTGGCCTAACACCGACAAATCCAATTTTTTCTGGGAAGGATTGTCCATTAATAGCGAATGTGACCTCTCGATCCAATTAGGGAACCTTTCCCTGAGTTCTCCTATGGTATACCCATTCCCTTTTGATTTTCCTATCTTCACATCACCCTTGGTGAGGGTTGGTCCCACATAAATTGTTGGTGCCCTATCAGAGAGCGCAGACATAAGCTTAGATACTCGCTCTGCTTTTGGAAGCCCGGAGGTGTCATAAGGAATACCATAATCCCCCCCAAAGATATGAAGGTCAACGACTTTACCTTCTTTATCAGGGATCATATCCCTTATCGGATCCACCAGATAAAAGATATTCACCTTCCCGGGTTGGGTTAGCTTTACAGCGTACTCGTCAACGCTGCATTTTTGGTTGTAACAGTGAGTTTGCAGTTCTAAGCCTTCTTCACCCTTGAATTTGGGGGGCTTATTTGAAGAATGGCCGCACCCATCGCAAATGGGGGCTAACAAATCCTTGGTCTTTCGTTTGCCGGGAACAATTGTCTTCTTGAGCAATGTACGCCCTGCAACAGATCCAAAAAGATCAGTAAGATAGCGTTGAAATTGGGGGTGGCTTGTGATACCGCTGAATTGAGACACCCGAATCCGTAACGGGTCTACACCAAAATAATCCGCCAGCCCATGCAACAACAATCTGCTTTCGTCAGCTATATAATCCTTGAAGAGGGTATAGCCATTCACGGTGTAAGGTTTATGCGAATAGGACACGAAGTCTTTTCCTCTTTGGAAATCCAGATCTAAATCCATTACTGCAACATCCAGAGACGCAGTAGGGTTTTTACTGATAACCATCATCCCCTGGAGAAAAGTCAGCGCGGTTCCTAAGTGAAGATGTCCAGAAGGCTTGAGGCCCAAGCTTACTTTGTGGAATTCCGAGGCTGTCAGCCTGTCCAAATCTGTGTAAATAACGCCACCCATGAAGGAACTTGTGCTTAAAGGGTTTATAAAGTTTCCTATTTTGTTACTACTTTATTATAGTAAAATTATTCCCACATAAGCATTTTCTTGATTTTCTACCAAAAAAATCCTGATGGTAACCTTTATAAATTAACCCTCTCCCCCTCAGCACATGGCAGTCCAGAAGCAGAAGCTCCAGAAGGGCAAGAAATCGTGGCGCCAGATTGTCGCCCCGAAGATGTTCAACGAGATGGCTCTCGGTGAGACGCTGGGCTACACCCCCGAAGAGATGCTCGGCAAGCGCGTCGTGTACAACCTGATGAATCTCACCAAGGATGTCAAGCGCCAGAACATCGTCATCACCTTCGAGGTCACCGGGATACAGGACGGCAAGGGCACGACATCCGTCATCGCCTACACCATGGTCCCCAGCTCCGTCAAGCGCCTCGTGCGCCGGAGGAGCGACCGCGTCGACATATCGTTCGCCTGCGAGACCGCGGACGGCAGGATCGTGAGGATCAAGCCGCTGCTCGTCACCAGGGGCAACACCACCTCGGTCATCCTCAGGAAGCTCCACCACTATGCCGCCGATTACGCGCTCAAGGCGGTCAAGAGGATCAGCTACGAGCAGCTGCTCAATGACCTGGTGTCCTACAAGTTCCAGGCGGAGATGCGCCAGAAGCTTGCCAAGATATTCCCGCTCAAGAGCTGTGAGATCCGCTCCCTTGTCCTCGGCGACGCCGCGGAGAAGGTCCGCAGGATCGAATTGCAGCCCGAGCCCGCGAACCGGGAGCCGCAGCAGGAGCAGGCCCCGGAGCAGCCCCAGGGACAGCAGGCGACCCAGGAAAGCGCTTGAAAGTTTCCAAAACATATAAAAATCGTTTTTTGTTCTTCATTTTCGCAGCCCCGTCGTCTAGCGGTCAAGGATCGGGCCCTCTGGTTGCATGAAAATGCAATGGAAAGGCTCAGGCGGCAGTTCGAATCTGCCCGGGGCTATGCATTCGGGAGGTGTCGGAACCGGAGGTTCTGGCGTGGCAATCTGCCCGGGGCTGCTTTTACTATGTCCACACTCATTTCTCACGGCGCGGAAGCGAAGCTGTTCCTTGAACATAGTACTGTGCGCAAGCATCGCCTTCCAAAATCCTATCGCATCAAAGAGCTGGATGACATGCTGCGGGGCACGCGCACAAGGAGGGAGGCAAAAACCCTTGCCAAGCTTGCCACCATAAATTTCCCTGCGCCGAAAGTGCTGTTTACCGATGATAAGGAACAGATAGTCATTGAATACATCGAAGGCAAACTTGCGAAAGACATCCTGAAAAAAGAGAATTGTGTGGCATTGGGGGATGAGATGGGGTGCAAGATAGCCATCATGCACAACCACAACCTTATCCATGGAGATTTGACAACCTCAAATATGATTTTCCACCACACAAAAAAAGAAATCTTCTTCATCGACTTCGGCCTGTCATTCATCTCATTGAAAGATGAGGATAAGGCGGTTGACCTTCATGTCCTGAAGGAGGCGCTGGAGTCCAAACATCATGCCATCGCGAAAGAATGCTTCGCCCATGCCCTGCAATCCTACGCAAAAGAGGCGAAGGGAAGCGCTGCCGTGCTGAAGCGCCTCCAGGCAGTTGAAAGAAGGGGACGGTACCGTGCGAAGAAAGGAAATTAAGGCCATCCTCTTTGACTTGGACGGTGTCCTGGTCGACTCGCTGGACGCGTGGCACGCCACCTTCAATGAGATACGGCGCAGGGAAGGGATGCCTCCCGTGCCCAAGGGCGTGTTCAGGAAGCATTTCGGCATTCCCCCGGAGCAGGACATCAGGCTCTTCTTCCCGGGCAAGACCATCCCCGAGGTCAATGCCCTCAAGAACAGGTTTTTTGCGGGGCAGAAGCATCGCGTCAGGGTATTCCCCCATTCCATCCCGGTCCTCCGTAGTGCCAGGAAGCAGGGACTCAGGACGGCGCTCATCACCAATTCCACGAGGAAGATCGTGCGGGCAGTCCTCCGCCACCACCGTCTGGGGCAGTTCTTCGACGCCGTCATCACCATCCAGGACGTGAGGCACGGCAAGCCCCACCCGGAGATGGCGCTCACCGCATGCAGGAAGCTCGGCGTCAGGCCGCCGCAGGCCATTCTCGTGGGCGACACCAGGAACGACATGCTCGCTGGAAAGAGGGCGGGCTGCCTCACGGTCGGCTACAGGACGAAGGGGAAATTCACCATCCGGAGATTGGGGGAAATTACGGGCATCATCAGAAATATTTAAATACCGTAGCGCATTCCCACTGCCCATGAAAGGAGTTGGTTGCCTTCATTGTGGATGATTGTCGTCGAGATTTTGATAGTTCTTGCTCTTTTAAGCCGGATCAGGCCGCGTATGTGAGCTGTCCGGGAAGCGCTGTTTCTGTGCATCATCATTGCTAAATTCTATTGCATTTTTTACGGCAATTCAGTTTGTGTTTGCTTTATTCACGTTTGAATGATCGAGGGGCATGAAACGCGGAGGAGGATCACCATGTCATTCAAAGACGAAAGGGACGGGGAGATAGATACGGCGAGATGGCAATACAACGACCTCATGGGAATGCTGAGAAGCGTAAATCCCGGAGACCCATACTCCCTGCTGCCAAAAGGGCTGGAACAGGCGGTAAGGGGCTACGAGAGTGCGGGCTTCTTCGATATCGCAAACAGAAGCTGTGCATTGAGGGAAAAGCTGAGGGGTGGATGGAACTGGGTAAAAGTTCCCGATGCGCTGAAGCCGGATCTGGAAAAGATAGCAAAGCGATCCATCTTCGACGATGGGATGTGGGCGGTTAGGCCAAAGTATTGAGGGGGATACACAAACAGGAGGATGGCAAATGGCAGAAAACAATATTGAGGAAGGGCTTGAACTGATGCTCCAATACGAGAAGCGCGGCGGCCTGCTGCCGGTGGTGGCGCAGGATTATGCGACAGGGGACGTGCTGATGCTGGCTTATGCCAATGAAGCCGGATTTCAGGAGACCTGGAGAACGGGCTACGCCACATTCTGGAGCACGTCGCGGAATGAGTTGTGGACGAAGGGCAAGGCATCCGGCGATCTGCTCAGGATGAGGGAGATATTGGTCGACTGCGATCAGGACGCGTTGGTGTACCGGGTCGAGGTGGTGGGGGGAGGTGCATGCCACACCAAAGGAGCAGACGGAAGGTATAGGAAAACGTGCTTTTATCGTAAAGTGGAAGGGGGCAACGGGCTCGTATTCCGGTGAAAGGCATTCAGGAGGGAAGACCATGTACAGGGAAAACATCTATGGGATACTTGAGGGAACAAAAGAAAAAATATCCGCCATCATCGTGCCGAAGAATAGCGGGCTGAAAGGGTACGCATGGAAAGTGCTGAAGGAAGCGGGACTTGACATCGGGCAGGCGGAAAGAACGGGCAAGGATAGTGCGCGAATCGGCGGCCTGGAGGTATTGTTCCAGAGGGGGGAAGATATCCCCAAGATTGTGATGGATGAGTTCAGGATGGGGAGGGTGGCGCTTGGGGTGACTGGCGATGACCTCTATGACGAGTTTCGATTGAGGGATCCCTCCAATACATTGAAGGTGGAGAATACCTACGACTGGACAGACACGGCAGCGAAATTCCTGAGGCCCGCCTTATGCCTTATCGGGAAGCAGGGCGCACCCCTTCCCGAAGGGGAGGCAAAAGTCGCCTTGACGGCAAAATATGAATTGACGGGAAGGGAATATCTCGCGAAGAGCCCCCAATTCAGGGGGAGGGCACCAAAAGTCAATCTCTATACTGGCGGCCTCGAAAGGGCAGTCGCCACAGGGGCGAACGATATTGGAATTGACGTGGTGTACACGGGAAATTCCCTCGAAGGGAATGGGCTGGGGATAATCGATGAGATCAGGTTCAGTGACCTTGTTGTCATCTCTCCGCTCAAGAGGGAAGAGAGTGGGATTGGCAGGGCAGTGCGGAAGGAGTTCGAGCGAATCCGGCAGCGTCTGGACAATCCGACGGACTCATATACATCGCGCCTGCTTGCAGATCCTGAGAAAGCGGCCAGGAAATTTGTGGAAGAAGGGTATGAGTTCGTCCAGGCCTATTGGGGGAGGGGCAAGATGGTCCCGGAGATGGCAGATGTTATCTATGCAGCGGTTGTGTTGGCCACCATAAGGGGATGCACGGTAGACGATCTTACAAAGGAGATGCTTTCCCGGCAGAAATGAGGCGAAAGCAAGATATTTAAAGTGAGGTGGGAACAAGAAAGAAAATGGAACTCAAAGCACCCAAGGGGACGCGGGACTTCCCTCCGGAAGAGAAGATCGTCAGGGACAGGATAGCTGACGCCCTGAAGGAAGTGTTCGGGCTCTACGGCTTCTCCCCG
>Ga0209542_10003041_pt1 | contig 36456 bp, 52 predicted proteins | sample RifCSPhighO2_01_FD_184028 | JGI IMG/M metagenome (GOLD analysis project Ga0209542, IMG submission 184028) | Soil microbial communities from Rifle, Colorado - Rifle CSP2_plank highO2_0.1 (SPAdes) (version 2) | ecosystem: Environmental > Terrestrial > Deep subsurface > Rock core/Sediment ...
ACATCGGTAACCAAGCAAACCATGGTTCCCTCAGTATAATCAAGTTCGACAAACATTCCCCTATGCATTGTGCCGGAGTAAACAACAAAATCCAAAGCGCTGGGAGAAGGGCTTTCGTGGCCGCTGATAATTGTTCCGATGTCATCGTTTTTTTCTTTCATTTTTTTCGTCTCCTAAAAATAGTTACGCTTGGAAATATCTTTTTCCTTTCTTTTATTTTTTGATATGCAGGATAAACAGTTTCTGCAGAATACCAACCGGCAACACAACAAACAGATACCTTTTTTCCCTCGCCAATTTTTTTATTGGCAATTGATGCTAATTTTTCTGCGAGACCCTGAGTTCTAAAAAGGCCTAATCGAAGAAAATAACTTTTAATGCCGACTTTTGGTCCGACAGAAATAAAGGTTATGCCTCTTTTTTTCCCTTCCTGCAGAATCTGAGGCTCCGGGTGAAAATAAGAAACAACAACATTAACTCCTTTTTCTTGCAATCTATCCAAATCAGCAAAAGTCACAGGAAATCCTGAAGTAAAAAAATCTTGTTCGTGTTCAATAATGTCGTAAGGATACCTTCTTTCAACCATTCTTCGCACTCTCCAAAAATTCTTTTCTAAATTTTTCAGTTCCTTCAATCGGAAAAACAATTGTGTTACACGCATTGCATTGTACTCGATTGTCTGCGGTTTCCATAAAATAAATCGGTTTGATGTTTGTTGAACCGCAACGCGGACAAAAAACCACTATTAGTTTGTTTTCCTGCATCAAAAAAAACCTTCCATAGGAGTTCCAATAAAACCGCATTTTTTACATTTTTTCTGAGAACCTTTTAGCATCGGCTGATCCTCAAAACTTTTCGAACCGCACTTTGGGCAAATCATAAGTTCACCTTCTTTTTCCATTCAACATATTTTGATTTTTTTATTAACAAAAAACCTTCCTGAGTTGGTTGTACAATAAGAATAGTTCCAGGTTTCAATTTTTCCTGTCGCCTTAACTCAGCAGGAAGTGTTATTCTTCCCCTTGTAGACATTTTTACAACGTACATAGCACCAACTCTAATTTAGTAAGTAAAACCTCAAAAAGGCCTGTTATCTCGCCTCATCTTTAATTTAATCGAATTCCCCAATTTATCCATTATTTTATTGTAAACAATTTCTATTTCATCGGGCTTTAATTTCGCGCGCATATCAGCTTCAATGAGAACGGAAGGATATGCATATTCTCTATGAAGAGAACTGAGTGCGAACGCAACAGAAGCAATTTCATCTGCTTTTTCGGAAACATTTCCTTTTGCAATAAACTCAACCCTCAAAGGACGATCGTATTCTGTGGGCTTGATGTACAAACCGAAAATATTTTCACTCCACTCGGGAGAAAAATCCTGGAGCACCGGATGCTGTTTTATATTTTTTGTATAATTGAAAACGCACGAACGTTCATTTACCCCAAGAAAATAATCCAAAAAAGCGGAATCGAACATTCCTTCTAATTTCTCCGGCTCGAGAATTGAATCTTTTGAAAGAATTTGCTCTTGTACAATTTGGCGAAAGCGCGAACCGCGAGAATCCTCAACAGTAGCAATCAAAGTACAATTATTTTTTTCCGCCAACTCGTAAAGGGATTCAAATTCTTTTATTATTCCAATATAATTATCCGTTAAAGCGGATTCCTTTCTTGGTTTGTCCTGAAACTGCGGAACAATCGAACCGTCAATGAACAAATACTTTGGCTTGTGGAGAAGAATCAATTTTTTTGAAGCATTAACTTCCTCTTTCAAACGAAGCAAGGATTTTGATTGCTCGGCTTCATCTTCCTCCAACGCACTATTACTCAAACGCGGTTCGGGAAATCTGAAAAAGCCGGGATAATAATGTGCGGCTTTTACAATGCCGTTATCATACTCAAAACAAACTCCTACAGCGCGAACAAGAACAATATCCAGCGAAGCCAATCGTTTTGCAACAAAACCTGAATCAACTCCCCCTATCAAACCATTCGGAACCCACTTTCTAACAGGAGAAACCAATTTAGGTTCTTTCAAACCAAAATCAGGGGAAAAAATTTTATTCTTTAAGGGAGAAAGCTTTTGTGAAACCAATTGTTTCCTTTTTTCGGAAGAGTGGATTGTTTCCACGGCCGAATTAATCACAAAACCAATATTATTCATAATAAAGGAAATGGTTCGAGGTTTTTAAATCAACTTAGGGTTCGGTGCCGGTGCGGAAAAACAAGAGAGTTTTACACATAACGAACTTCATGCAACCACGGATCAACAGCAAAATATAAATAGGCAAATGGACTTATTTGTTCATTATGAAAGCAGTTTTTGAAGTGAAAACGGTTGAAGCGGATTGGAAGCCGCCGTTCGCAAAGAACATCACAACAGAAGTTTACACTGTTTCCCAAAATGAGGAATTTGACAGAATACAGGGAAACGGCAACAATGAAGCCGTATTCAGGCTCCTGACGGTTCAAGGAGACCATGCCAAAATACAGTTCAGCAAGCTTTTTACACTTAAAGAAAATACAGGAAACGCGGGAAAAGACAAAACCGTTACAATACCAAAGGGACACGAAGAAGTAGTGAGCTACTTGTGGGGAGAGAAAGGAATAACAAAAAAAATTGTTTTCAAAGGATTTTCAAGCACAGAGTTACCAAGATTCCAGGATTCCGGAATGGAAGAAACAAGAGCACAGAATGCTCCAATACCAAACCAATTCGAATAAAATCCATTAATTATTCAAAATCTGATTCATTCAAACCTGTTGCTTTTACAATTGAATTAAGAGTTTTCTTTGAAATCACTTTGTGATTCGGAACCGTAACAGGGATTTTTTCAGGGTGCCTAAGATGAACATGGCTTCCTTTCTGATTTCTGATATAGTAACCTTTTTTCAGGCGAATTTTAATTACTTCTCCGCCGGAAATAATAGGCAATTTCATAGTTTAACTGCAACAGTGGCAATTTCATTTTCTGATTTTATTATTGGAATGCCGTCCTCTGCAAGAGATTCCATATGCAATTCAATTGCTTCCCTTATATTTTTCAACGCGTCTTTTTTTGACTTTCCTTGACTTATACAGCCGGGCAAAGAAGGAACAGTAACGGTAAACCAACCGCTTTGCTTATCTTTTTCTAAAATAACTTTCCAATTCATAGTCATACAAATAGCGCTTGTTTATACTTATAAATTTGTCGGCGACGTCTGATTGTATTCCAATAATTTAGATTCCTCGCAGAATCACAAATGTATTCGAATAAAATCCATTTAAAATAATTTACAAATTCAAATCCTTTAATGACACAAAAACTCTACTTAGATGATTCGTATCTAAAAGAATGCGAAGCTACAATCACACACGCTGAAGGAAAATTTGTCGAACTTGACAAAACAATTTTCTATCCACAAGGAGGAGGACAGCCAAGCGATATTGGAAAAATTTTTAGAGGAAAAGAAGAATTCAGAATTATTCACGGAAAAAATAACGGAGAAAATGTTTCTTACGAAACAGACAAAGAAGGGCTCAAAGTAGGGGATAAAATCAAATGCATTATTGATTGGGGGCCGCGCTACAAATATATGAGAATGCATACAAGTGCGCACATAATGGCGCAGATTGTGAATAAGGAACTCGGCGCACTCATAACCGGAAACCAATTGGGATTAGAAGAAACAAGGATGGATTTCAGCGTTCCGGAATTTGACAAAGAACTATTGAAACGCTTTGAAGGAAAAGCAAACGAAATAATTGAGAAAAATTTGCCGATTTCAATTTCTTACGAAGAAAGAGAAAGCGCTTTGAAAAGACCGGAATTATTCAGATTGAAAGATGTTCTCCCGAAAAACATTCCAATTCTAAGAATTGTCGCAATAGGAAACTTTGATATTCAAGCGGACGGCGGAACGCATGTAAAAACAACAAAAGAAATAGGGAAAATAAAAATCACGGATTTCAAAAACAAAGGAGCGGAAAACAGGAGAATTTACTGGACGCTTGAATAGTCGCACCGGCAACGAACTCTCAAAATGTTTAAATATTAGTTATACTAAAGTATAATTATGGCTATTGAGGTTACAATAAAAAAATGGGGAAATTCCAAGGGAGCTATCTTCCCGAAAGAGTTTCTGGAAAAACAGGGCATAAAGGAAAATGACACGGTACTTTTAGAAGTGGTTAAGAAGATGAATCTTTCAAAAGTTTTCGGATCCGCCCCGAAAAGAACCATGTCGGGCCAAAAATTTAAGGACATGGTGAGAAAAGGATGGGACTGAAAGCCTATTTCTTTGACACCTACGCATTTTTTGAAATAATAAATGCGAACCCAAATTACTCTGCGCATCTGGAAACGGTGGGCACGACAACAAAACTAAACCTCATGGAACTGCATTACGGTCTCCTTAGAGAATACGGTAAAAAGTTTGCGGACGAAAAATATGATAATCTCGTTAAGAACACATTAGAGGTTGATGATAAAACCATAAAAGAAGCAAACGAATTCCGACTAAAACACGCAAAAAAGAAACTCTCCTATATCGACTGTGTCGGATATGTATCCGCGAAAAGACACAACCTAATATTTCTTACCGGGGACAAGGAATTCAAAAACATGGAAAATGTTGAATTCGTAAAATAAAGCAACAAATATATTCTTTGATTGAGTTGAATCTCTAATGGAATACAAACAAGTAATTATTATCAGAAAAGACCTTGGAATGGGGGTTGGGAAAACTTCGGCGCAAACAGCACACGCATCGCTTGAGGCTTATGAAAAAGCGGTTCGCGAAAAACCAAATTGGGTTAGGGAATGGAAAGAATCCGGACAAACAAAAATAGTGGTTAAAGTTAATTCCAAAAAAGAATTGTTGGAAATGTTCGAAAAAACAAAAAAAATATTTCCAACCTCATTGATAAAAGACGCGGGAAGAACACAAATAGAAGCAGGAGAACCAACCGCTGTTGCAATTGGGCCTGCACCTGAGAACGAGCTTAATAAATTCACAAAAGAGCTCAAATTACTATGACAAAATTGGGAGTGGTATCGAGCACAAGCGACCTTGCAGAACAAGGTTCTGCGAGTCCTCGTCCACAAAGTGGACAAGGAGATAGCACGCTTCACTCCCGCAAGCAGGCGGGATGATGAAACCGGATAAAACAATTTTTTTTGGAATAGCGGCACTTGCGATAATTCTTAGTTTAGTGTTACTTGCATTTTTTGCAGGATTTCAAAAATCATTTGCGAACGCAAACACAATATCAAATTCAAGCCCTGTAGGATTGATTGCAATAGTGGCAATAGTCCTTTTCGGGGGCATATACTTATTCAAGGCAGCGGGGCATATTCTCAAAGGAGTGATAGAATGAATTATTGGAATATTGTTAGGAATGTTGTGGAAGAAGCAGACATAGTGATTGAGATAGTTGACGCGAGGTTTCCACAGCAGAGCAGGAACAATGATCTTGAGAGACTTGCGCACGCAAAAGGAAAAAAAATTCTCATAATACTAAACAAAAGCGACCTTGTTTCAAGAAAAAAACTTGCGGAAGCAAAAAAAGGATTTGAATACCCGGCAATCTTTGTTTCCACAAAAGACCGCAAAGGAAAAACAAGGATAAAAAAAACGCTTGGAATGCTATCCGAAAAAAAAGACGTAAAAGTCGCAATCTGTGGCTACCCCAACACGGGGAAAAGTTCCATAGCAAACATGCTCAGAGGAAAAAAAAGTTCAAGAACAAGTTCAACTGCGGGATTTACAAAAGGAAAACAAGCAGTAAGATTGAGCTCGAAAATAATGCTCATAGATACTCCGGGAATAATTCCCTTGAACGAACATGATGAAACACTTATGGTTATGTTATCCGCGAAAAACCCACAACATCTAAAAGATATTGAGGGAACAGGCCTTGAAATAGGAAAAATTTTGTTGGAAAACAATAAAGAAAAACTCCTAAAATATTATGAAATAGAGGCAAAAGATGAGGAAGAACTGCTTGAACAAATAGCACTAAAAAGGAATAAAATGAGAAAAGGAAACATTCCGGACACTAATTCCGCGGCAATGCTGCTGATAAACGACTTCCAAAAGGGAAAAATAGGTTTATAAGAAACGGTTTCCAAAAGAATAGAGAATGATTCCACAGCAGACAAAAAAAATCGTTGGTTACTTCATAGCAATATACATAGCATTTGGATTGCTGTTAGTGTACTTATTTTTGTTCAACACCGGGCTTGAAATAATCGAGGAATTCAACGAACAAACCGCCTCAAAAGATGTGTACATTTACAACAACACGGACCGGATAATAAACAACGTGGAAATAAAAATCCGGGAAAATGAAACGGAAACGGAGTTCGCAAAACTGAAATTCCTAGCGCCAAAAGAAAAAAGACTCCTGGAACTTCCAACAACAATTTCACAGGCAATAATAATAGCAACAGCGCCTTTTCACGTTACCGTTGAAAAATTAGTTGTCCTCAAAGTGAAAGGACAGAACACGGTAAAACTAAGTTTCCCGGAAACAATAGAATTCGGAAAATCGTTCAAATTCACCGTGGACTTATGCAACCAAAACACCGATGACACGCAATACAAAATAGAGGAAGAACACGAACCCGGATTTTTTTCGGAACCATCGAAAACCGAGGTAACCACAATAGAAGCCACAAAATGCAAAACACTTGAATACACACTAACTCCCATAGGAAAAGGCGAAACCACAATCTATTTTAATGTGAACTCGGAAAATACTACCGACCAAGTTCAACAAACAATAACGGTTGATTAACCCATGGCTGAAAAACAAAACGCAAGCATCATTGATATTATCCAAAAAATGGTGAAAGAAGGGGAAAGCGAAGAAAAAATAGTGAAAACCCTCAAAGACCTTGGAGTGGATCAGGAAAAAGCAAAACGCCTCCTATTGCTGGGACAGGCGGATACATTTGCATTATTGAAGGGAGAAATAAAAAAAATTGTCACACAGGAAATGGAAAACCAAAAACCCGTAATGAGAAAATTTATAGAAGAGGAAGCGGTTGGAGCGGCAGACACATCAAGGCAACAACTCACAAAAGCGGTTATTTCTGATTTAAAAGAATACGAAAAAGACATTACGGGGCAAAGTACAACATTCCGCGAACAAATAAAAGACAACATATCCAAAGTTAATGAACTCAATGACAGAGTAAAAGTGAAACTAAATGAATTGGGAGAAGCGGTTAGACAGGTTCAGATAGATATGGATGAACTCCATGTGAAAGGAGTCGGAGGAAGAAACAAACTCATAAGCAATGTGCTAATGGGATTAGGATTGCTGTTTGGATTGGGGGCTGCGTTCTTATTCTTCACAAATTTTGGACAGCCGTTGAGCGTGGACACAATAATAATGTTGGTAATTGTTGCACTCATAACAATAACAATGATGTTTGTTGCAACGGTAATATAAAAAAAATCGAATTTAAATTTTAGAAAAAGTTTTTTAAAAAAATTATTTCTTAATGAATGTCCCATCGCCTTGAGTGGAAAACTTATCATATTCTTTTAATGATACAATTGCATTCTCCAAGAGCACCTTATTTCGAAGGCTTTTTTCCTTCAAATGCAGCCTCTCAAGCTGCGTCATAATATGCTCAAACTCAATCATCAGGACAACCAGTAATATTACATGCGAGAGACTTTATAAACTTGAACCTGGAAGAATACGCGATTGTTCTCCAATAAAAACTTCTAATGGAACTCCGACTTTTTGGACCTTTTCAAAAGAAATTGAATAATTCTTTGCCTTGTTAAATTCCTTTGGATGGATAAAAAACCAACCTTTGTTAGGATATTTCCATGCAACGAAAACTTCGGCATTTCCAAGTTCCTGCCACTTCAAAAGTTCATCCATTTGTTCTTCTCTAATGTTCAAATAATCCGCACGCCACGCTTTTGCCTCAATCACAATATTCCGACCTTTTCCCATAATAATCAAATCAGGCATTGGAAGAGAATTTTTTCCAGAACCGGCAGTTCTAGCAATCGCAAAACCTTTTCCCCAAAAAAGTTTTATGAGTTCACGTTCCGCATTCGCGCCTTTGTTGTAATGAGCCATGAAAAAGGATATAAATTTCAGAGTATTTAATTGAATTGTGATGCACAGAAAACAAATAAATAATTCAAAAAGAGGATTATATAATGGCTAAAGAAAAATTCGGTTTTATAGTATCGGGAAAAAAGAAAAAAGACGGGAACCTGGAAATCCGAGTAAGGATTGACAGCAACAGGCGAACAAAAAAAGGCGAATTCTTTGAGCATATAAAATTCATGCCTGAGATCATAGAAGAGGGTGCGTTTCAGGTTGGACAAACAATTGGAAAGGTAATTTATTCCCACATAGAAACAACAAATGGACCAAAAATAGGACGCGAAGGAAATTTGATTTATGAAAAAAATGGACAAAGATTAAAACCTATTTTACCTGAACTGAATGAAAGGCTCCATGAACACGCATTGGCAATTCTCTGCAAACATTATCCGAACGCACAATTGAACTATCTCCCGGGATCAGCAAAAGAGGTGTATGCCAGAGTAAGCAGAATAGCCAGGGATGAAAGAAGAATGCTGAACATATTGCCAAACATATGGCACAGAAGATACAGGGGATGACAAAAATTATTTATAGTTTAAAGCAGAAGTATTTCAGGGGGAATCAAATGTCAAAAAAACCACAAAACAAAAAAAAGGAAAAATCAGGTTCAATGCCAACTGAAGCTCAGATTGCCAAGGCTGCAAAAGAACTGGAGCAAATGCCGGAAGGAGCAACTATTGTAAGAAACGGCTTCAAATACGCCTGCACGGAAGACGGGCATATCGTGTTCCAGAAGGAATAAACCCTGAAAACCAACCTTAATATACATTACTATTCCATTATGTATTAGCGTCCCAAGGTGGGGCGGATGAATGTTACATTTAACCTGAATTAGGGTTTGAATGGTTTTGCAGTTGTAAAAATTAGTGATTTTAGATTTTGGAACAATCAATAGGAACTCAATTGGATTTGGAAGTCATTCCAAACTCGAAAGAATTCAAAATAGCGGGTTATAACCCGTGGACAAAAGCCCTGAAAATAAAAGTTCGGGGAAAAGCCCTCAAAGGAGAGGCAAACAAAGAACTTGTAAAAAATCTGGAAAAACTGCTCCAAACAAAAATTAAAATTATTGCAGGGGAAAAAAGCAGAAAGAAAAAAGTATTTCTCGAAAAAATTTCGGGAAAAAAAACTGCGGAAATCCTCAAAGAAACCCTAATTCTCGAGAAATAAAAACACAAAAAGAAGCTGAAAAAAAGGAGATGAAAAATAAATGGCTAAGACATACATTAACACAGTGAAATATGAAATAAAACTGAACTTTGAAATAGACGGAATCGTGGACAAACCTGATATTATAGGCGCGATCTTCGGACAAAGCGAAGGACTTTTAGGAGACGAAATGGATCTCAAAGAACTTCAAAAAAACGGAAAAGTAGGGAGAATAGAAATAGAACACACAACAAGCATGGGAAGAACTAAAGGAACTGTAGTTGTTCCTAGTTCGATGGACATGGCTGAAACAAGTTTGCTCGCAGCAGGAATTGAAAGCGTTGATAAGGTTGGACCGTGCGAATCAAAATTCGAAATTGTGGATATTACAGACACGAGAACGGATAAAAGAGGGGAAATAAAAACCAGGGCACAGGAATTGCTCAAAAGAATGATGGACAAATCCAAACCCGACACACAAATGCTGAGCGAGGAACTAAGAGAAAGCGTACGCGCATCGGACATAATTGAATACGGCCCGGATAAACTTCCTGCCGGCCCCGGAATAGAAAACGACAAAGAAATAATCATTGTCGAAGGAAGAGCTGATGTTCTCAACATGCTCAAAAATCAAATAAGAAATGTAGTTGGAATGAACGGATCAAATATTCCGCCAACAATAATAGAACTGAGCAGACACAAAGAAGTAACCGCATTTGTTGATGGGGACAGAGGCGGAATACTCAACGCAAGAAAACTCGCACAATTAGTAAACGTTGATTTCATTGCAAAAGCTCCGGACGGAAAAGAGGTCGAGGAATTAACCAGGAAAGAAATTCTCCAGGCACTCAAAAAGAAAGCGCCAATGGAAGAAGAATTCCAGGAGAGAAAACCGGGATTTGTAAAAGAAGCATATCCAAGGAGAATGGATTCAAGAGAAAATAATGAAAGAGCTTGGACTCCAAGACCACCAATGGATAGAGGTTATTCCAATAGGCCTCGCGAGAATGGGGAAGACTCAAGAAATTATTCGAGAGTGCCAAGAGAAAGAAGCTTTTCGGGAAGACCTCAAAGAGAAGGATCATATTCCAGAGGACCTCCAAGAGAAGGCGGCTATCAAAGAGGCCCGCCTAGGGATAATGGATATTCACGCGGCCCTCCTAGAGATTCTAGAGGACCAAGAGGATTTTCAAGACCCCCTAGAGAAGGATCGTATTCTAGACCTGAATCAGAACCGCCTAGAGAAAGGCCAAGAGTGGAAATACCAAAGGAATACGTTCCAAGGGAAAGACCTGTTCTCACACCGGAAGAACAGCAAACATACAAACCAATCCTTGAAGAACTTAAAGGAAAAATGAGCGCAAGGCTCCTTGATAGCAAAAATACTGTTGTCAAAGAAATTAAAGTAAAAGATATGGTTGATGAAATAGCCAAAAGCAAGAAAAAAATCAACGCAGTTGTATTCGACGGAGTAATAACAAAAAGACTTGTTGAAGCAGCGGAAAAAGCAGGCGTTGCATATGTTATCGGCGCAAGAAAAGGAAAAATAGAGCCGAACGAAAAAGTGAAATCGGCCGCATTATAAAAAAATTAAAAATAAAAAAATTGGTCGTCGCGGAAACGCGGCGGCAAACCTACTTTTTTCTAAAACTTCTTCTAGGAACATCGGGAACTTCGCGAACAGTTTCCTCAATAGGAAGAACAAGTTCCCCGGTTCTGTACAAAATAAAACCAATGAAAATCGATGCTAACCAAAAAAGAAGAGCTGCAATCGGGGAAAGCAAACCGCTCCAAAATTGGCGCGCGGTCAACCTTGCTGTGTCCTCTCTAACAACAATTCCGGTTGATTTGTAAAGAGTGTCAGCGCAAACATTGAAATGAGTTCTTTGTTCCAACAAACCTTGTGAAGTATCAGTGTTCTGAATGCAATCCTCATAATATTTCATATTGTCCCAGGAATCAAACATTGAAGCGGAAGCCTGAATGAACATCAATAAAGCCGCAAAAATAACAAACGAACCAATTAGTTTTGGAATGTGAATGTTTTTTCCCGCAACTCTAAAAAAAATAATTCTTCTCAAACAAAAATCACTAAAACTACTAATGGAATTAATTAGTATATAAAAGTTGTGCCGAAGCCCAAACAACAAATCTTTTAAACAAGCAAAGCAATTCTACTACAAAATGAAAGAAATAATGAGGAACATTTTCGCGGCAATCTTCTACTCGGTAATGGGAGTAATAGCAATATCGCTTTTCATAACCGCATTCATAAACGCGCTCGTGCTTCAAGTGGTTTACGGGAATGTTCCGGCGGCTTTTTCGCACTATTTCGGAGCACTCCTCGCACTGATTGCCGCAACTTTTGTTGTAATGCGCGCCGAACGATTCCTCGGCCTCCTCGCAAAATCGGGGTTCGTGGACGAATTGCTCGCAAAATAAGCTATTTGGGGGGCTTTATAATCCTTTTTTAACGGACATTGATCAGCGAAATTCTTTTCTTTTTTGGTTCAGCTTTGAAAGGCTTTTTCTTTTAGTCGAGCTTTTCTTTTTGGCCTGTCAAAAAGAAAAGGTCGGGCTCGTGGTCTAGCGGTTATGACATCTCCTTTACACGGAGGGAGTCGCAGGTTCGAATCCTGCCGGGCCCATTTAGGAGAAACTAGTTAGATCAAACGAAACATGTGCGCTCGAAGACGCACACATCTGGCCGGGGACGTTTCCCCGAAAGAATAGTTTAAATACACAATTATAATAATTTAATCAAGGCGAAAAAAATGGTTTTGGAAATTATTGGATTGGTTGTAATAATAGGCGCGGTAATCGTGGCACTATGGTTTTTGCTTGCCTACAACGGTTTTGTACAGCTCAGAAATCGTATTGATAATGCTTGGAGCCAAATAGATGTACAACTCAAGAGAAGATATGATCTTGTGCCGAACCTAATGGAAACCGTTAAGGGATATGCAAAGCACGAAAAAGAAACATTCAAAATGGTCACAGATGCAAGAGCACAAGCATTGAACGCGCAAGGGGTTTCACAACAGGGAAAAGCCGAAAACATGTTGAGCGGAGCACTCAAATCGCTTTTTGCAATCTCGGAAGCATACCCGGCTTTGCTGGCAAACAAAAATTTTGCAATGCTCCAAGAAGAATTATCCGGAATAGAATCAAAAATAGCATTTTCAAGACAATTTTACAATGATGAAGTACTTAGGTTCAACACAAAAACGGAAACACTTCCGGATACAATCATAGCGGGAATATTCGGATTCAAAAAAAGGGATTACTTCGGAATCGAAGAACAAGCAAGAGATCCGGTAAAAGTAAAATTCTAAAACAAATTTTTCCAATAACAAATTTTTGGGGTGAAAAACCTTGTACGAACAAATAGCCGAAAACAACAGAAACACAATACTCCTAGTAATCGGATTCTCGATTTTTGTTGTACTACTATCATGGATTTTGGGAGAAATCTGGTTTCAAGGAGGAGGAATCCTCGGAACAATTTTGGGAACAATATTCCTCACAATATTCATACTCATAAACTATTTTTGGGGAGCGAATATAGTTCTTTCAATCAGCGGTGCACGAGAAATAAAAAAAGACGAATATCCTTATTTGTTCAATCTTATAGATGGATTATCAATTGCCGCTGGAATTCCAAAACCGAAAGCATATGCAATCAATGATACCGCGCTTAACGCTTTTGCAACGGGAAGAAACCCGGAAAACGGAGTAATAGTTGTTACAACAGGAATATTGGAAAAACTCAATAGAGAAGAATTGGAAGGAGTAATAGCTCATGAAATGAGCCACATAAAAAATTATGACATTCGATTAATGCTCCTCACAAGCACCATGGTGGGCTTGAGCGTTCTCCTGGCAGACATATTATTGAGAAGCTTGCTTTTTGGAGGAGATAGACGCGGTAAAGGAGCATGGCCGCTTCTTCTATTGGGAATAATACTTGCAATACTAACTCCAATTATTGCAACAATAATGAAACTAGCAATATCAAGGGAAAGAGAATATCTAGCTGACGCAAGCGGAGTGCAATTAACAAGAAACCCGGATGGATTGATAAACGCGCTCAAAAAACTTGATTCGGACAAAGAAATACTTGAAGCCGCAAACAAAGCAACAGCGCATTTATACATTTCGAACCCCCTCAAAAACAGGAAAGGATTCATGGATTCAATGTTCTCCACACACCCGCCGATTTCGGAAAGAGTGAAAAGGCTTGAGGGGATGTAAACCTAAAATTTGCCTAAAAAATGTAAAAGCACAGTAATATCCATAAATATTAATGTGAAGCCGCCTGTTATAAGCACGAAAAAAAGAACCATAAGAATACTAATAGTAATAAAATCTAAAATACCGCGAATAGTAACTTTCTTTATATCAACTCTATCAGAGTTTGCTTTCATTTTAAGTGTCCCGTCAAAAATTGATTTGAACTCCTGAAAGACCTTTGAATTGAGAGTTTTAATGCCCAACATTATAAAGCCCGTGAGCAAACCCAAAAACACAAATCCGAAATACTGCTTCGATGTTTCGGCATTTTCAGGAAAAAATAAAAAATAAAGATAAATAAAACCGGCATTTAAAAAATAAAAAAACAAACCCTGTTCAAGATTTGAAACCATATTTATAGCTTTTTTAACTGCAAGTCCCAATATACTAAGGATTGTAAGAATCGGCAAATAAAGAAAAAAAAGTAAAACTGCGACAGGCAAAAAATGGGATTTCTTCAAACTAGTCCAAATGTTGTACAGCATACGAACCAAAGCGGTTAGGTAATTTAATGGCCAAGGAAAGTTATTGTTTTTTCTCATTACAAAACCAATGTTTAATTGCAAATATAAATATGCACAGACAGATAAATGACTTTCCGAAGAGGCAAATAAGCATTTATACAATATGAGCATTTACTTCTGAATGAAAAAAAATCAGGCAATACTTTTTGTCGGATTTGTACTGCTACTCAGCACGACCGCTTTTGGAATTGAATTTCGCCCTGCAACCGTGAAAAACATTGATGTAACAATAACAACTCAGGCATTGGGAAATTTTTCAGGGGAAATTACGAGAGGGGATGAACTTGAAATATTATATCTCTCGATCCAAAAAGATGAGAGCCAGGAAATTGTTTCCCTGAACGAACACATGGAAATCGGAAATGATACAATAGAAGCGGAACATTTCCAACAAAACGGTTTAACATACGCAAAATATGTTGTAAAAGATTTGTTGAAATACAAAGATGCTCCGGAGTTTAAAGTTATAAGAGAGGCAAGGGTGAAAAAAGAGGCGAAAATTGGCCTGAATGCGGATTACAATCTGAACAATGAAATAAATGAATTTTCTGAATACAAAAAAGAAACGGAGTACATAGAATCGAATGATGTAGAACTCAAAAGCAAGGCATCACTTGAATTTTCATCGGAATCACAAATAGAATCAATAAGAGAAATAGCGGAATGGGTCAACACGAACATTGAATACGATTTTGACAAATACTATAATGGGGTTTACAGCGCAAAAGAAACATACCAAAACAGAGCAGGGGTGTGCGATGAATTTGCAAACCTAACAGCTGCATTTACGCGCATCAAGGGAATGCCCACAAAATATGTAACGGGATTAAGCTTTGACGGAGAACGCTTTGGAATGCATGGTTGGCTGGAGGTTTATCTTCCTCAAACAGGCTGGATCGGAGTTGATTCAACTTATGGAGAAGCTGGTTATTTGGATGCGGCTCACATTACTTTTGCAAAAACAACAGATGCAAATAATGCGGTTGATTTTATTGCAACAACAAAAACCAGGAAAACAATACAAGTAAACGCGGAACTTCCGCTTCCTGAAACCGAAATAAATTCTGTTGAATTTTTCCAAAATATACTCGAAGCAGAAATAGAAACTCCGGATGCAGTACAATCGGGAGAAAAGTTTGAAGTAAAAGCAAAAATAAAAAATATTTCAAATGAAAATGCAATACTCCCCATAGAACTAAGATTCCACGAAGATTTTGGAGAAAATCAAAACAACAGACTGGTTTATTTTGAAGCAGGAGAGGAAAAGGAAATAGTTTGGGGGGCAAGAGCCCCTGAAAAGGAAATCGAACGCGGTTACTACAATTATGGAATGATGCTTCTCCTTCCCGACGGAAATGTTCTTGGAACAATAAAAATTGTTTCGAACAAAACAAATGTGAAAGAGGAAGCAGACATCCGAGTTAACGATGTCAGCCCGTTGCTCAATGGAGAGGACCTTGAAATACAAATTGAATTGGAAAATCTTGGGCAAAAAGACGGCAATGCATTAATAGAAGTTTTTTTTGACGGAAACCCATTGCAGGAAAAAACTGTAGAAGTCAACGCACTTGAAAAAAAAACTGTTTCTTATATTGTGAGAAGAATACATTCAGGAACTGTAACTGTTAAAATTACCGGCGCGGAAGAAAAAAATTATGAAATAAAAATACCAGAAACACAACAAGGAGAGGTTGTTGCGGAAGAAATAAATGGAATTGAAACAGAAATGCCTGAAACAGGAGCTTTGGAAATACCGGAGTTCACGCAGCAGGAACTGCTCCAAATGGCGGGAGCGGGGGTAATAGCACTCGTTATCATAACGGCGCTGGTTTTCATGCGGAAATGAATTTTAAAAAGGTTTGCCAGGGGAAATCATCTTGAAGCGAGAGTAGTATAGCGGTAGTACGCTGCCTTGCCACGGAAATTCTTTAGATTAAGTTTTCTGCAAAAAGGCTGCAGCCCGGGTTCGATTCCCGGCTCTCGCATACAAACTTATTTACTAGAAGAGTTTTATTGTTTAAATGACACGAATTGGCATCCATGCATCTCCTCAAAATAGACACAAAGAAATTCAAATGAAAGGATTAGTTAGACAACCATTTTGGAGGAGCCAAATACCGGTCAGACAACCAAGAAAATTTAAATGGAAATATGATCCGTTCTCATATGACATAACCGGGAAAACAAAGGAACAAATTGAAACAGCAGTATATGAATCACTAAAGGCAGCTAATCTTCACATTACCAAAAGAGGAAGAGGCAGATTCAGATTGGAAAAAATCAAACTGTACTTGGTGGATTTAGAACAGGCAAATATAAAAACGAGCAAGCTTAAAGCCGCAAAAATTCGAATAGGTTGGAAAAAATCAAGCGCAATAAATATTGGTGAAATTGATGAACATACTTTGGAAGCTCCGGCTCATGCACTAAAACAAGTTAACCTTAGCCCTGAAATAATTAATGATATTTTTAAACAAACAAGTAACATGCATTGGTTTGAAGCTAATAGAAAAATGTCAAAAATAATTACAGAACTGCTTTTGAAGGAATATTTATCAAAAAAAGCAAAAACTAGAGAAATTGGTTCAGCCAGTAGGTGATCTGCTTCTTAACTTCCTTAATACTTTTAGAAGCATCAACAATGTGAATATTTTCTTCAGGAAAAATTTCTTTCAAGGAAAGGAAACCGTTTCTCACTTTTTCCAAAAAATCTTTTTTCTCAAAAGAATCCAATTGCTTTCTTTTTGAAATTCGCTCCAATGCGGTTTTGGCGGGAACATCAAGGATAAAAATCAAATCCGGAACAGGCATTCCCTCATGTAATTTTTTTATTTTTTCAACAGGAATTCCTTGCAAAGCCTGGTAAACAAAAGTGCTGTACTTGTAGCGGTCGCACAAAATTATTTTGTTTTCTTTCAACGCGGGAAGCAATTCTTTCTCAATATGCTCTTTCCGATCCGCAACATACAAATCCAAAAACTGTGGAGCGTTTAACTCAGGTTTTGGAGAGGTCTTGAGAAGCTCGCGAACTTTTTTCCCGTAAAAACCATTGGTTGGTTCAGCAGTTACAAAAATGTCCTTTTGAGAAACACCATTTTGAAGAAGAAAACTCTTTGTTTCTTTAATTATTGTTCCTTTGCCGGAACCGTCAATTCCCTCAAAAACAATGAAAAGCGGTTTCATGAAAGAAAAAAGGCATAAAACTGTTTTAAAGGCAAACAGCAAAAAGCATGAATTTTAAAGCGTTGCCAAAGAAGAATAAATTAACCGTAATCACAATACAGCAGTCGTCGTCTAGTGGTAGGATCAGAGCCTTCCAAGCTCTTGGCCGGGGTTCAAATCCCCGCGACTGCATATCCACTCTGCAAGGTTTTGCCTCATTCAATAAATTTAACGGCAAAAAAGCTTAATAGCAAGAAAGCGATTCTTTTTTTATGACAAGAGTTACACGCTGGTTTTGCAGCGGGAAAGGTGAATGATTTGTTTAGAAAAGAATTTGCAATAAGAGGCAGACCTGGAGAGGTTGAAATAACACCAAGAAAAACACATGCAAACGATCTCAGATACAAATACAGGAGAAGGCATGGAGAAGAAAACCCCGCACTAAGAATACGCATTGGAACATCTGAGATTGTAGGAGTGCAAATGAAAGTGAAGGGCGCACATGAAGGCGGAATAATTATTGACGGCTCACATCAAGGAAAACAATTTTTTGCTAATGGAGAAAAGGTACTGGAAATACATGTCAACACCGTTCATCCGACAGATGCTATCAGGCTTATTGATCTTCTAATAGAGCATCTTCCTGAAATAAAAAAAATTGGATTTTCCGGATTGTACGGCTACACGCCGACGCATGCCATTGCACAGGCATTCATAAAAAAAACAAAAGGAAACGTGTACGAAGCGGAAGAGGTAATTGTTACGGAAGATGAAAAGGCGAACGCAAAAAGATATTACAAAGCAAGAATTCCGAAACACGGTTTTCCACAAGAGCACTTGCAAAATGAAGTAATTGGGGTGGCAATCAAATTCTGAAATTTTTTTTGGAATAAAAATAATTAGACTAAAAATTCTAAAATATTTGGTTGTTGGGTGAGGGGCTTTGAGCCCCCCAAAAATATCATGCAAAACACCTCCGGTACATGTTTAAAAAAAATAAAATTTTACAAAACAATTCTTTTTCAAACCCCAAAAATCACCTTTTCTCCCTACCAACCACTTGGCCGTTTTCAAATCGTATGACAAGGCCTTTTCCCCGACTGGGCAGTCCTCTTTTTTTGTTTCTTGCATTTCTCATTTTTGCAATCATATAATCAAACTCCAAACACATTGCACCTTGAGAGATTAATATAAATGACGACCAGCAAACCCTGAAAAAGCCACGAAAAACGGGTTTTATAGCCAATTTGACAAGGTTTGGACAAAAAAACAAGAGAAATAAAACAAAAATGCGAAAAAACCTAGAATTTTACAAATCATGCCCAAAAATGACCAGAATCCTTGAAAATCGCACAAAAATGTAATATTTTTATATGTTTTGTAATGTTTTCAGTATAATGCTAAAAGTTAATGGAAATGGAAACTCACTCTCGGAAGAGATAAGGAAAGAAATAGATGTTCTCCCTCACGCAAAAATGTCGCTTGCTGAGGGCATTGTGAACTATTCCGCGCTCGCAAGAAAAATGCTCCCGGACCTTGAAAAAAAATTCGGAAAAAAACTCAACGAAGAATCAATCATTGTTGCAATCAAAAGATATGCGGATGAATTGGACAAAGATCAGCCCTATGTTTCTTACATAGACTCATTTGCACAAGCACAAATAGTCCTTCAGGATAACATGTGCTATAGTCATTTCAAAAAAACAAAAAACGTTGTTGCTAAAGTAGATGAATTATTTGCAAAAGAAGACTGGAACATGGGCGAAATGCGCGTGTTGATACACGGAGCAGATCAAGTGATGACAATAATGAAAGAGAATAGAATACGAGATCTGTTGGAAGAATTATCGGATGATGTAATTTATTCTCTCAAAAATAATTCGCTTGTAACAATGACAATGCCGTTTGAATCGTTTGGCGTTTACGGAATCATAGCGGAAATGACGTCATTGTTGGCAAAAAAAGGAATCAACATAGAATTGCTTAGCAGCCCGCCCGACATACACTTTTTAGTGGATGAAAAAGACGCGGAAAGGGCTTATTCCGCACTCAGAAAACTCATAAATGATTCCAAAGAAGCACAAAAAGCAGCAAAAGGAAAGTAATAATAAAATAACAAAGCCCAAAACTATTTCTAATGAAACACACAAAAATGCAGGAATTGGCTCTCGAAAGAATTTACAGATTATTCGAGCTCGCGGAAAATGAACAAGCGAAAAAACCTGAGAGAAACAAAAGGTATATTGGAATAGCAATTGAAATCGGAAAAAAAACAAGGGCACGAATTCCGGAAGAACTCAAAACAAAATACTGCAAAAAATGCAAATCATATTTGAACAAAAAAAATTCAAAAATTTCTGTGAACGGAACACTGATAACGGTTAAATGCTTGGAATGCGGGTTTGAGAGAAAGACCGGGAAAAAAGAGCAAAAACAACGTTTTTAAAGGTTTCCAAATCGAGAATAGTAGTAACTTCTAATTTTACAATTAGGAGTTCGCCGCTAAAAACGGCTAGAACATTTGATTTTCGCTCCGCAAGGAGAAACACGAAATCAAATCCAAAAAAAACAAGGTGAAAATTAAAATGTATTTGAATATTGTGAAAAAACATTACGTGGGACTGAAAGTCGCACACCTCACTAGCAGAGGTGTCCGCTAATGGGTATATATGATGTGCCGGCAGACAGACTGATAGAAGCGGTAGCCAACGAGCTGAAAACAAAAATACAACAGCCGGAATTCACAAAATACATCAAAACCGGAGCACATAGAGAAAGAGCACCACAAAGAAGCGACTGGTTCTTCATGAGAAACGCAAGCATCCTATACCAGCTCTACAGACACGGAGCAACAGGAACAGGAAGCCTTAGAACTTATTACGGGGGGAGAAGAAACCGCGGAGTAAAGCCTGAACACAAAAAAAAGGCAAGCGGAAAAATAATCAGAGTATGCCTCCAAAACCTCGAGAAGCAGGGGCTCTTGAAAAAAGACAAAAAAGGAAGAGCGGTAACGGGAAAAGGAGAAAAGCTACTTTACGCAAAAGCAAAAGAAATTGAAATTATTTTTAAAGAAGAAATAAAGAAACAAGAGGAAGAAAAAGTACAGAGAATGGAAAAAGCAAAACAAAACATTGAAAAAGCAATGAAAGAAAGAAAAGAAAAAGAAGAAAAATTAAAACAGAAAAAAGAAGCCGAACTAAAGGCAAAAGAAGAAACAAAAGAACAACCAAAAAGCGATGAAAATGAGCGAAGAGGAAAACCTGAAGCAAAAAAAGCTTGAAGAATTACAAGAAAAAATGAGAAAACAACAGGAGACGCAGCAGCAGGAACTTGAAAGAGAAAGCCAGATGCAAAGCATGTTGAAACGCTACCTCGATGAGGAAGCAAGACAGCGGCTAAGCAATGTAAGGCTTGTAAACAAAGAACTTTACACAAAAGCTTTCAAAGCAATAATGATGATGATGCAAAGAGGTTATGTTCAGGGAAAATTGAACGAAGCACAGGTAAAAGAAATTTTGATGAATTTGAAGGAAGATAGAGAGTTTAAGATTACAAGAAAGTGATTTGAAAATGGGAAAAAAAGATCAGGAAGAAAAAGAATTTTTAATCAGCTCCAGAAAATCAATCGGAGCGGGCTTAACTAACGCGCCGGTTTGGATACTTCAAAAAGCCGGAAAAAGAATCTGGAACAAACGCGGAAAAAGACACTGGAGACAAACAAAATTAGGATTAGTATTCCAAAGAAAACAGAAACAACAGGGAAAAATCAGGAACGCCCAAAAATGGAAAAGCGGAAAAAGAGCAAAAACCGCGCTCCACAAAAGAGGCGATAAGTAATGAAAGGCGAACAAGCAGAATACACAATAGCACTAAGGAATGCATTCATGTTCCCGCCAAAAAAAAGAATAAGAAAAGCACTTAACGTAATCATCAGATTTGCGGAAAAACACGCAAGAGCAAAAGAAATCAAAATAAGCACGGAAGTAAACGAATACTTACACGAAAATTCTAAAAATTTGCCGAGAAAAGTTAATGCAATTCTACTTAAAGAAGAAAACAAAATAACGGTTTTTTTGCAGGAAGGAACACAATTGAAAACTTATAAGGAAAATAAAGAAAAAACAAAAAAAGAAACCGAGAAGAAAAAGAAAGAAGAAAAAGGAAAAGAGAAGAAAGAAGACACTGGCGAAGACAAAGAACAGAAAGAAAAGCTTGAAGACAAAAAGGAAAAAGAAAAAGCCGGACACGCGAGCTCAATAAAAAGAAAAACAAACAAATAAAAAAAAGTGATTTTGATTGAATTTTGCAAAGGGCACGGTTAAAAGCAGCCCTTACGTGGGGGTTTTCGCTTCAACAACAGACGAAATCTGCTTAATACCTCATTCCATACTTCCAAAAGAGCACAAACAGCTCGAAACAGAACTTGACACTAAAACGCTGAAAGTAAACCTTGGGGGAACTTCTCTGTTAGGAGTACTGGCAAGAGGGATTGGAAAAAAAATTGCAATAACAGGAATAGCGGAAAAACAAGAAATTAATATATTGGAAAAAGAAGGACTTGAGATAATGGTTTTGGAAGATTATAGTTCCGCAGGAAACCTAATTGCAATGAACAAAAACGGCGGAATAGTAAGCCCGCTTATAGCTGATAAAAACGTTAAAAAATTGGAAACGTTTTTTGACATAAAATTCCACAAAATAGGCATAGCAGGCCTTGATGTGCCCGGATCATGCGTGACAGTAACAAATAAAGGCTTTATCTGCCACCCAAATACTAGCGAAGAAGAGTTCACAAAACTCGAAAAAATCTTCAAAGTAAAAGGAATGGCAACAACATCCAATTACGGAGATTTATTCGTTTCAAACAGTGTAGTAGCAAACACAAAAGGAGTAATAGCCGGAGCAAACACATCCGGAATAGAACTTGGAAAAATAGACGAAGGATTAAGAGGAGAAGAATAAAAATGAACGAAAAAACATTTACTATAGGCGGAACATACAAAGAAAAAAGAGGACTGAAAATATTCCTCAAAAAAGTAAAAGCGGTTAACCAGAACTTTGCCAAAGAAAAAACTTATTCAGAAATAGGATCAAAACACAAAGTGAAAAGAAACCAAGTGAAAATAAAAACAGTTGAAGAAACAAAGTGAAAAAAATGGCGGAAGAAAAAACCAATGTCAGAATAACCGGAAACCAACTATTGCAAATGGCAAACCAGGAAAGACAAAAGCTCGAGAGTATCAACAACAAAGTTCAAACACTCCAGAATTTCAGGCACGAACTTGCAGCAGCAAGAGACTCAATTGAACATCTGGGGAAAACAAAAAAAGGACAAAAAATAATGGTTAACCTTGGCGCCGGAATCTATGTTGAAACAACACTCGAAAATACTGAAAAAGCAATTGCATCAATAACCGGAAATGTGTTCAAAGACAAAACCTACAAAGAACTAGGGGAAATACTCAACAACAAAATAAAAAACATGGACAAAACCATTTCCAACACAGCCGAACAACAGAGAAAAGCAATTATAAGATTAAACCAAATAGAACAAGTGCTCGCGGCCGGACGAGAGCACATCCAGCAAAAACAATAATTCTAGAAAACCAAATATTGCACTTATGTTTGACTTTCTCAAGAAAAAAATAACTGATTTTACAGACAAACTAAAAGAAAAACTTCAGGAAAAAAAACCTGAAACACAAGAAATTCCTTTGGAAAAAGTTCCTGAAAAACCCGCGCAGAAACCAATTGAAAAGAAAAAAGCGGAAACAAAAACTCAAAAAATTACTGAAAAAAAAGAAAAGAAGAAAAAAGAGAAAAAATCTGAAGCGAAAGAAGAAATTGCACTGGAAACTGAAACTCCCGAAGAAATTTCCGAGGAAGTTGTTGAACCGGAACAGGAAGAAATAATTGAAACGGAAGAAACATCTGATGCGGAAGAGTTTGACACTGCCGGAGAAAAAAAAGAGGCCGAAGAAAAAATAAAAGAAGTTCGCGGAGAAGAAAAAAGAGAACTCAAAGCAAAAGTTGGTTTTTTCAAAAAAATAACAGGATTTATCGGCGGAAAAATAAAAATATCCGAAAACGAAACAAAAGAATTCTTCGAAGAATTCGAACTAAGTTTATTGGAATCGGATGTTGAACAGGAAACCGCGGAAGCAATAGTAAAAGAACTCAAAGAAAGAATTGTGGGAAAAGAAATATCCTCAAAAGAAAATGTTTCTGAATTCCTGAAACAAGAAGTTCGAGAATCTTTGAAAACAGTAATGGAAACACAAAAAATCGAATTATTGAAAATGAAACAAAAACCAATCAAAATACTTTTCATAGGACCGAACGGAGCGGGAAAAACAACATCCATTGCAAAAATAGCAAAATACTTTTTGAATAATAAAAAAACAGTTATTATTGCGGCGGGAGATACTTTCAGAGCTGCGGCAATTGAACAATTACAGGAACATGCAGATAAGTTAGGGGTGAAACTTGTAAAGCATAATTATGGAGCCGATCCTGCAGCGGTTGGATTTGATGCGGTAAAAATGGCGGAAGCGAAAGGAATTGATGTTGTACTTATTGATTCTGCGGGAAGACAGGATACAAACAAAAATCTGCTTGAGGAAATGAAAAAAATCGAGAGAGTTGTAAAACCGGATTTGAAATTATATGTAGGAGAAGCATACACTGGGCAGGCGCTACTTGAACAGGTCGAGGAATTTGATAAAGCAATTAATTTGGATGGATTTGTATTAACAAAAATTGATACTGATACAAAAGGCGGAACAGCAATTTCACTTTTGCACAAATTCAAAAAACCAATTTTATTTGTTGGAACCGGACAAAGGTATGAAGATTTGCTTGAATTCAAACCGGAATTTATAATTGATAGGATATTGTGAAATCAATTATCTAGCAGTTTAATCTGTTTTCTTTCTAATTGTGAGAGTTCTAAAAGCCAGTAGCCCGCCAATTTGCCATTCAATGTTCTTATATTTACCGAGGAATTTTCCCAATTCAGATTCAATTGCGTAATCCATTATTATTATCACGCTTGCTAATCCGCCCGGCTTTAGTATTTCTATTACATTAGAGATTGCTTTTTTTGGTGGAAACAAGGGCGTATGATACACTCCACCAAAGGTTGATTCTACTAAATGGAAGCTGTTTCTGCCAAATGTTTTTGCCAATTCTTCCGGCACTGCAACTACGTCTGGTTTGTGTGCTTTTTGAATGTCTGTTGTGACTATTTGCATTTTTACTTTACCTTGTAATTTTCTTTCAAGATCTCTTTTGAACGTGCTTTGTCCTACACCCTCGTTCAATATTCTTATTGTTTCCCCAGGAAACCGTTTTGACAATCCAATAATTTCATTGACAAAATCTTTTTGATGATGGAAATTAATGTCGTGAAGGTTCCTGTCAGGAGCCACATATTCCAGAGGTTTGCTTCCCTCAAAACTTTGCTTTCTTTTTTCTATTATTTTTTTTTCTTTAGTTGACAACCTTAATCTTCTTTGTGTTCCAAGGCTTCGAATTACACCGGACAGTCTTCCAAGCATATCTAAAGCAATAAAGTCGTTGAAGCTATTTAAGCATTTCCAAGTAATGTGATTGTCACTCAAATTCTAAAGGACAACTCATCCTCAAGAAAGCATTTAAAAAGATTTACAATTCCAATCATTAGTGATTTTATGAAAGTTTCAGAATTGAAAGCAAGAGCTCCTGTACCGGAAATAGAACTTGAAATCGTTTCCAAGGGAGAAATAAGGAAATGGGCATCCGACAGCGGAGAAGGAACTGTTTGCAATTGTGCAGGAAAAGACAAGACAGGGGAAGTAAGTGTTTCCCTTTGGAATGCGGATTGCGATAAAGTGGAAGAGGGAGACAAAATTAAGATTACAAACGGTTGGGTAAACGAATACAGGGGACAATTGCAGCTTTCAGCGGGAAAAAAAGGCTCGCTTGAAGTGCTGAAATAAAGAGCTAATTTTTCGAAAACAAACCCTTTATATAGAACTTCAACAGCAATTAATACAGGATTGGATTAACCAGCAAATAACTATTTTCTATCGCATAAAACGGGAAACACACCTGTTTGTGGGGTTTGTTGGCATCCGCTTTCCAAAAATAATTCATAGGGGGAAATACAAGTGCAGGAAAGAAGGAATAACAAAAGATTTGGACCTATCCCGGTTAAAGAGGGAGACACCTACGAAGTAGAAATAGAAGGCATTGGCGAAAAAGGCGACGGAATAGCCAGAGTTAATGGTTATGTAATAATCGTTCCAAACGTCCAAAAAGGCGATAATGTCAAAGTAAAAGTCAACGCGGTCAGAGGAAAAGTAAGCTTTGGAGAAGTATTAGAAAAAACCGAAAAAGCTTCCGGCAAAGCAAAGAAAAAAGGCAAAGAAGAACCAGCAGAAGAATCGGAAGAAGATTCAATGGACGAATCTAACGATGACGCGGAAGACGACACGGATGACGAAGATTTTGATGATGAAGAAGAAAAGGAGGAGTAAAACATGGCTAGTTTGAACGAATTGTTGGGAGTAGACTCGAGCGAAGAACTCAGGTTAAAACTCTTGAAAGAAGAACTTAAACTCAGGAAAAAACAGCCTGAAGCATGGACAAAAACAAAGTACAGGCCGTACGCAAATTTTAGAACAAAAAAGAAAGAAGACGTGCCAATAGCAACAGTCCAGGCAAAAGCATAAAATTAAAATTATGGCAGACCACAAGAGTTTTCGGCATTTGCTACTGGGTCTGCCAGATAGCAAACCACGAAAATTCGCCGAATTACTTTACTGGTTTGCTATAAACGGGGATTTCAATTGAAATCCTCAAAAAACTTCTTTTTTAGTAACGCAAACCTAAAAGTGCGCGATCTTTTGAAAGAGCGGCTTTTATTCTCGAAATTCTACTTTTTACAGTGCCTATTGGAACTTTAAACTGAGAACTCAATTCCTTTTGTACATTTATAGGATCAATCAAACGCAGATCGAAATAAGCATGAGCAAAAGGAACAAGTTTCGGACTTACTCTTTTCTCGATTGCCCTATTTAAAGTTTTCAAAAATTCATGAGTAATAAGCTGAGAGTCCGGCGCAGTTGCAGGAGGTTTTCTCGCAGAATCAAGTTTAAATGCATCAATATGTGGTTGCGTCCTCTTAGTACTACGAACAAAATTTATGAAGTTGTTTTGCCACATTAATGCAGTGCGCTTGATAATATCAGTTTTTGTTGCTCCGTTTGGAAATTCTTCACCCAACTTCTCAATTTCTCGGTTTAGTCGCTCTCTAAGCCCTTCCTCAATAACATCAACAGTAATGCCCAATTTTTTTGCTTCAGGGTGTTTAACAAAATAGGCAGCTAGACCGGGAATTCTTCCCATAGCATATTCGTATATTTCCCACTGATCTTTTAGATGAACCGGCTTTTTTCCTCGTTTTCTTACAGGTTTCAACATTAAGGAAAGTATAAACTCCTTCGATTATAAATTTTTCTAAGGAAGTTTTAACGATGAAACTCGAGAATGTTTCTTTTTTATAATAAAACCACACAACTCTATTAGGGATACTCATGAGCTTGGGAGACAGCCTTAGAAAGGCAATGGAAAAACTCAGGAACAGTTCTTCCATTGACAAGGAAACCGTAAAAGAGGCGGTAAAACAAATTCAAAGAGCACTCATTGCGGGAGACGTTGAAATAACTCTCGTAATGAAAATCAGCAAAGAAATAGAAGAAGAAGCATTCAAAGATTTGCCAAAAGGAATCAACAGAAAAGAACACATAATCAAAATCACTCATGATAAATTAGCCGGAATACTTGGAGGAAAAACCAAGGTTCCTGAAAAACCGGGAAAAATTTTATTAGTCGGATTATTCGGAAGCGGAAAATGTGTCCACCCTGAAACTATGATCCCAATGCCCGACGGGAAAATAACAACAATAAAAGAAATTTACGATAATAATCCGGAAACAGCGTTTACACTTGAAGACGGATATGTAAAGGAACTCGCAAAGCCGTTAGAAGTATTTTCGTTGGATCCGGTAAGCATGAAAAATACTAAAGGGAAGGTCACGCACATATGGAAACTGAAAAAAGACAAGCCATTGTATAAAATAACTCTTGACAACGGAAATAACCACCAGGTTACTGTTACACAAGAACACCCTTTTTTTGTACTTGAACACGGAGAAATACACAAGACAAGAGCCGATGAAATTAAAATCGGACAATACATAGCCACACCGAAAAAACTACGAAATACGCATTGCCAAAATGATATCTCTGCCGAGGTCATGAGCATTCTTCTTCCGAATTGGATAATAGTCAACCAAAATCTTGCAAATCAAGCAAAGAAGATGCTTATTGAAAAATACGGGACTTTAAAAAATGCATTTTCATCGTTTGGAGAGAACTATTCATATATTACTTTTGTCGCGAACCTAAAAGCCGGAGAATTAAGAGTCAGTACACTAAGAAAACTTGAAAAACTTGAATTTAAATATGAATCTGAAGAGGAGATAACGGTAAAGCGTTCTGGGAGTGCGGCGAGAAAAGTAAAAATCCCAACACAAATAAACCCTGAGCTCGGGGAGTTTTTGGGTTATGTTTGCGCGGATGGACACATGAGAAAACAATATCTAGAGATAGTTAACGAAGATGATGATATAATTAATAGAATAGAAACAATCGGAAAAAATATCTTCGGAATAAATCCAATTACAAAACCGGACAACAGGACAGTTGCACTAAGAGATATCAGGTTTTGTTCAGTAATTTTAGCAGAGGTTTTCAACAGGCTTTTTTACATACCATATAACAAAAAAAGCGAAACAGGTACTTCTTGCTGACGAGCCGACTAGAAAATCTTTCCTTCAGGCATATTTCGACTGTGACGGGTATACGAGAGATGGAACGAGAAGTATAGAGTTTTCTACTGCAAGCAGATTCATGGGGGAAGAAATCAGAATAATGCTTTCTGCGTTTGGTTTTGTCCCGGGTTATAGCAGAAAAATTATCAACAACAAGACACATTACCGTATTTTCGTAAAATCCAAGGACGTGGAAAAGTTTTACATTAAAATAGGCTCGCGAATAAGATTCAAACATGAAAGATTGAGTAAAAGCATTGAAATTGGAAGAGGACAGACTTTTGGAAAGCAAGAAATGTTGCATGTGGGAAAAAAGCTAAAACATTATAGAGAATATATGGGGGCTACAATTGGAGAAATACAAAAACATGTTCCGTCTTATGGCACATACGAATCAGAAGGGTTGATTTCAAGAAATTCGCTCAGGAAATTCATTAAAGCCATTAAGACTACAAAAAACAAAAACAACTCGATTCTAAAAGCTACCTTAAACGGCGCCAACTTGAATGAAATCAATAAATTGGTCAATGAGCCACATACCTGGACAAACGCGGTGGTTCATAGGCTGTGCCAACAGGACTACTTGGCGTATTCAAATAAGTATTTACAGATAACAGAAAAAGGAAGGAAACTGCTGGAAAAAAATGCGGCGTTTGATGAATCCATAGTTCTGCAACTTGAAAAACTTGCAGAATCGGAAATATCCTGGATCAAAGTGAAAAAAATGGAGTTAGTAAACAATGCGGATTTTGTCTACGACCTTACAGTGGAAAATTATCATAATTTTGTTGCAAACCACACAATAGTGCACAACACCACAACAACAGGAAAACTTGCAAAATGGTATTCAAAACGCGGACTCAAAGTAGGAGTAATCGCCGCAGATGTTTACAGACCGGCTGCGTATAAGCAATTGAAAACATTGGCTGAAAATGCAAAGGTCGAATTCTATGGAAACGAAAAAGAAAAAAATTCTGTGAAAATAATTAACGAAGGATTAAAAAAACTGGAAAAAAGCGATCTAATTATTTGTGATTCAGCGGGAAGAAGCGCGCTGGATGAAGAACTTACAAAAGAAATTCGCGCAATAGACAAAGCATTCGGCGCAAAAGAAAAATGGTTAGTAATAGGAGCGGATGTAGGACAAGTTGCAAAAAAACAAGCGAACGCATTCCACGAAAGCATTGGAGTTAATGGAGTAATAATAACAAAAATGGATGGATCAGCAAAAGGAGGAGGGGCATTAACGGCGTGCAACCAAACCGGGGCAAAAGTATACTTTATCGGAACAGGAGAAAAAATAGATGAAATACAGGAATTTGATGCAACCAGATATTTGAGCAGAGTAATGGGATATGGAGATCTTGAAGCCTTACTTGAAAAAGCAAAAGAAATTCAGGAAGAACAAGGATTCGATGCCGAAGAAATGATGAAAGGAGATTTTAATTTAGAAGCATTTTATCAACAAATGAAAGCAACAAGAAAAATAGGAACAATGGACAAAGTAATGGACATGATGGGTTTGAAAACTCAAGTGCCAAAAGAATTCGCGCAAATGGGAGAAGAGAAACTCAACAAATACGGTTATTTAATTGATTCAATGACAATGGAAGAAAAAATTGATCCGGAATTAATGAATTCAAGCAGAATAGCGAGAATAGCAAAGGGATCGGGAACAACACAGGAAGAAGTAAGGGAACTTTTGAAAAATTATAAAAAAATGAAAAAAATGTTCAAACAATTCAAAGGACTGGATGAAAAACAATTACAAGACGGAAAAGGAGTTAACATGCAAAAACTCCAGAAAATGTTTGCAAAGAAAAAAAAATTCAAAATAAGATGATAATATGGAATTGCTTATTTTTCGAGAAATAGCGGTAATGGCGGCATCATTCATTGCCGGTTATACTGATTTGAAAACCGGTTACATTTACGATTGGATAACATATCCGTTAATTGCATTTGGATTGATTGTGAATATTTTTGAACAAGAATACACGGGAATAATTTTAGGAGCAATAGTTTTTGCTGTTGGGTATGTGCTTTACTATACAGGAAAATTGGGAGGAGGGGATGTAAAACTTTACACCGGAATTGGACTTGCTCTTCCATTTTTTGCAAATGGAGTTTTTGTGCTAAGCGTAATAATTTTATCCGCGCTCGCAGCACTAGTATTTTTGAGCGTTTACTATCTTTCAAAATATTTCCGCAAAGGAATAAATGTTGAATACAATAAAAATGGAATAAAAAAAGCAGCGCTGCTTGGAATTGTAATTATTCTGTATCTTTTTTTTCTTAATTCAACACAACTTGTTTCAGAGGCTTTCATAATTGCAATAGGAGTTCCTTTGCTGCTTGGAATTGTGTTCCTTGCATTTGAACGCGGAATTAGAAAAGAATTTTTTCTCAAAAAAATAAAATTAAGTGAAATGGAAGAAGATGAATTGGTTGCATTTGATTTTATGGAGGAACAGGAACTCAAAAAATTCCCCAATAAATTCAAAGGAATAATAGGAAAGGAAGAAGCGGAAGAACTCAAAAAAAACGGGGTAAAGGAACTTCTTGTTTATAGAGATTTGCCGAGATTTGGGATCTTTATTTTTGTTGGAGTAATCCTGACAATTTTGTTTCCCGAAATAACACTGTTTTTCGGGGGCGGATTTTTATGAACAAATTCATGAAAATGGCTCTCGAGGTTGCGGAAAAAGGAAGAGGGAAAACAGAGCCTAATCCCCTTGTTGGAGCGGTTATTGTAAAGGAAGAAAAGGTTATTGCAACCGGATTTCACGCACAATATGGGGGAAAGCACGCCGAAGAAGACGCAATAAAGAAAGCCGGCAGAAAAGCGAAAGGAGCAGACCTATATGTGACTCTGGAGCCGTGTAATCACTATGGAAAGCGCCCTCCATGCACAAAAACCATACTAAAATCAGGGGTAAAAAGAGTCTTTATTGCAATGAGAGATCCGAATAAAGGTTCTCTTAATGGAGCGGCGGAACTCAAAAAAAACGGAGTAAAAGTAATAACCGGAATAATGGAAAAAGAAGCAAAAAAACAGAATAACTTCTACATAACTGGGCTTGGCTCTGAGTTGCAAATAAGCATGAAAATCGCACTCACGGAGAAAGGTTTTATCACATGGGGAAATGGAAAAAGAAAAATTGTTTCAGGGAAAAACGCGTTTGAATTTACGCAAAAATTGCGGGAGAAAAGCGATGCGATTATAGTGGGAATTAACACCGTTATCAAAGATGATCCAAAGCTTTCTGTTCGTGGAAACCCGAATAAGAATCCTGTGAGGGTTGTGCTTGACTCAAAACTTAGGATTCCTAAAAATGCAAAAATATTCTCCGAAAAAGGGGAAACAATAATTTTTTGCACGAACAAAGCTCCGCGAAAAAAAATCACGGAAATTTCAAAAAAAGCAATTGTAATAATTGCCGGGAAAAAAATAAACATTTACGAAATTGTACACGAACTTTACATGCTTGGATTGCGGAAAATACTTGTAGAACCTGGACAAAGAATTGCAACAAGCTTTTTGGAAAAAAAATTGTTTGACAAATTATATTTGATTGTATCCCAAAAGAAAATCAAAAAAGGAGTTGTGGGGTTCGGGTTAAAAAAGAAAGTAAGCGTTAAATTAGTGTCAACAAAAAAACTTGGAAAAGACACTTTAATGGTTTTGGAGAGATAAAAAATGAAAATAGCAGTAACAGGCGCAAACGGAATGGTCGGAGCACTTCTGGTTAAAAAACTCAAAGAAAAAAAATTTGAAGTAATGGAACTTACACGCGCGAATTGTGATATTACAAATAAAGAAATGACAAAAAAAGCAATTAAAGGAGCTGATGTTGTTGTACACTGCGCGGCACAATTGGATGAAGATGCCGCGGACATGGAAGAAATCAACGTAAGAGGAACGGAAAATGTTCTTGAAGCTGCTTCAGCTGCAGGAGCAAAACAATTTGTTTTTTTGAGCAGCATAGCGGCATTTGGAAATACGCTTGGAATAAAGGATGAACAAACAAAACCAAATCCTGAAACAAGGTATGAGAAAACAAAATGGGAAGCGGAAAAAAAAGTAATGGAATACCAGGAAGTTTTTCCGATAACAATATTCAGGCCAGCAATAATTGTTGGAAATAATTATTATTGGAAAAAAATAATCAAAGTAATAGGAAAAGATTTTCCGCTTATTGGAGATGGAAAAAATAAGTGGCAGCTTGTTTGTTTAGAAGATGTGGTTGATGCAATAGTGTTCTCAATAAACAACGAAGACTGCTATGGAGAAATATTCATAATTGCGGAAAAAGAAGGAATGACATTGCGAGAGCTTGCAGAGTTCATAAGAAGCGAACTTGGAATGAAAAAACCTTTGAAAACAATTCCATTCTGGCTTGGTTCAGCAATAGCATTCATTAATGGATTTGTAAAAATAATTCCGTTGCTCAATCCTGCGTATTTGAAAAGAATGGCGCGCGATAGAAGATATTCAACAAAGAAATTGCAAAAAACAGGTTTTACACCAAAACTTTCGGGCAAAGAAGGATTGGAAAAAATTATTCACTTATAACTTTTCTTTTCCGGCCTTTGAAACGGCTTTTGCAAGTTTTTCCATTAAAATTTTTGCTTTAGAAAGATTATCGGATTCGTCCTCAATCGCAGAACCAACATGAACAATATCAGCGCCGGCTTTAATGCAATCATACGCGTACTTATCATTTTTCACTCCGCCTGCAACCAAAAGAGGAATATCAATTAATTTTTTTGTATAAGAAATCATTTCCATTGGAGCGGGTTCTGGAGCACCTCCCCCTGATTCTAAAATAGCGAGCTTTGAACCCATGTATTCTCCTGCAAGTGCGGTAATGCCTGCAAGATACGGAAGTTCTCTTGGAATTAAATGCGCTCTACCAACCCAGCCCACAGCTCTTCCGGGCTCAATAACAATATAAGAAGTTGGAATAACTTCTAAACCGGTTCTTTTTAACGGAGCAGCGGCTCCTATTTGCGCGCCGGAAATATAATAAGGATCCAAACTATTCAACATGGACATAAAATAAATTGCATCAGCGTGCTTTGAAATCGAAGCAATATTTCCGGGAAATAAAATAACCGGCAAAGAACAATTATCTTTAATTTGTAAAATAGTTGAATCCAATAATTCTCCTTGTGCGCCGACAGAACCTCCAACCGCAATTGCATCAATTCCGGATTCTTGTGCAACCTTTGCAAGCTTTCCAGCTACTTTTGCATCCTGATTAGGAGGATCAATGACAGTAAACGCTAAACCCCCTTTCTCCTCAATGCGCTTCAAAATCTGCTTGTAAACCTTTCCTTCCTTCATGAAAAATCAACTAATAACTAGAACTCTAAAGGCTATAAAAAGGTTTTTCACGCAACAAATTTATAGTTTAACGTGTTCCATTGTTAAGATTAAAATGAACACAGGAAAAAACCCCGAAGAACTCACACAGAGAATAGTTTCCAACTCCGGAAAATCAAGAGAAGAAGTTGTACAACTAATTAATATGAAAAAAGAAAAATTCTCGGGATTACTAACTGATTCTGGGGCGGCTTTCATGATTGCAAAAGAATTGGGAGTTGAACTCGAAGCCGAAAACCGAGAAAATACAAAAATTTCCGAACTAAAAGAAGGAATGAACAATGTTGATGTAACTGGCCGCATCAAAAAAACTTTTGCGCCAAAAGAATTCGAAAAAAACGGGCGCAAAGGAAAACTCCAAAGCCTTCTCCTATGGGATGGGTCGGGAGAAATACGGGCAACGCTTTGGAACAATGATGCGGAAAAATTTAATTCAAAAAAAATGCAAAAAGGAACATGCCTAAAAATTACAAACTGTACAATTGGATCGTACAACGGAACATTACAATTAAACACGAATTATAATAGTTCATTCGAAGAAACTGATTCTATTGAAATTCCGAAATTGGATTCCGGACACAAAAGCATAACAGAACTTGATTCAAACATGAATGATGTTTCCGTAAAAGTTAAAATCAAAAAAACCTTTGAGGCAAAAGAATTTGAAAATGAAAAAGGAAAGGGAAAAGTAATGAACTTTTTTGTAAGCGAAGGCGCGAATGAAATGCGCGCAACCGCTTGGAACGAAATCTGTGATTTAGTAGAAGAAATAGGCGAAGGGGAAAATGTAATTATTGAAGGGGCTTACACAAAAGAAGGAAGAAACGGAATAGAATTGCATTTGGGTTGGAGTTCGAGGATAGTAAAGCAGGATTAATCTGTTTCTTTGACGTGATGAAGTTTTCCTTCCGGTTTTCTTCTTTGGTTTTTTCGCTGATCAAAATCTTGCGGAACTTTTTCCGGAAGAAGTTTACCAAAATCCTCAATTTGCTTGAGGCGCCTTGTGGAGTAGCCCTTATCTTCTCCTCTTTTATCTTGAGTACTAAATCTTTCTCCGGGAGCGCGATAATGTCTGCCGTCAGAATCAACACGGGAAAATGCGCTTCCAATTTGATCTGGAAATTTTACAATTGGTTTTCTTTTAGGAAGTTTCAGAGGCATTTAATAATAAAGTATTTTTTGTATTTAATCCTTGGTTTTCGCAAAAGAACAACTAAGTGGCATCGAACGAAGTGAAGATGGCACAGGTCTGACGGCGGACCTCTCCGCCGTTTCGCACCGGCACCGAGGTCTAAAATTATTTATAAAGGAAAGAACCATATTATACTAGTTCTCGCGTTCACGGGAAAATTCCACAGCCAGGGAATGTTCTCAAACAGGCGCAGAGGCAGGAGGAATTAAAATGGCTAAAAAAATAACAACAATAGAGGATTTGCCGGGCGTAGGACCGCAGGCAAGCGAAAAACTAATTAGCGCGGGATACAAAACCCTGGAAAATATTGCAGTAGCATCCCCAAAAGAACTAATTGAAATAGCGGGGTTAGGAGAAGGAACTGCGGATAAAGCAATTAAAGCGGCACGCGACGCCCTTGAAATGGGATATGAAACCGCGGCAGTTCTCGCGGAAAAAAGAAAACTTGTGGGAAAACTCACAATGGGAAGCAAAGAAGTTGACACTCTTATTGGAGGGGGAATAGAAACCCAAAGCATTACAGAAATATACGGAAAATTCGCATCAGGAAAAACACAATGGTGCTTCCAAACCGCTGTAACAGTACAACTCCCAAAAGAACAAGGGGGTTTAGAAGGCGGCTGTCTCTATATTGATTCGGAAAACAGTTTCAGGCCGGAAAGGATTTCGGCAATAGCACTAAACCACGGTTTAAACCCGGATGAAGTAATGCAAAACATTTACGTTGCAAGAGCATACAATTCAGATCATCAAATGCTACTTGTTGACAAGGCAGAAGAAATGGTGAAAGAAAAAAACATTAAATTAGTAATCGTTGATTCTTTGACATCCCAATTCAGATCGGAATTTGTCGGAAGAGGAACGCTTGCGGAAAGACAACAGAAACTCAACAAACACATGAGGGCGCTACAAAAACTGGCGGAAATGAACAACATAGTTGTATTGGTCACAAACCAAGTAATGGAAAGACCGGACATAATGTTCGGAGATCCAACAGCCCCTATTGGAGGAAATATTGTGGCACACGCATCCAAAACAAGACTCTACTTGAGGAAAAGCAAGGAAGATAAAAGAGTTGCAAAACTCGTTGATTCCCCATCACTTCCGGACGGAGAGGCAATTTATAGAGTAACAGAAAACGGAATAGAGGATATTTAAGTAAAAAGCCCGCAAGGGCTTTTTCAATTTATTTTTCAAAAACTATTTCCACAACATCCAATTCAACACACTTACAATCCTTTCCCAAAAATGAAGAAACACTTGGAGTTGTTCTCTTATTATCCCCAGAAATAAATTCCTTAACATACAAACCGTGCGAAGCAAGAACCTTTATAGCGAAAGTGTTTCCGTCAACAAAAGTTTTCTCTAAAACACGACCATACTTTGCCCTTTCTTTTTCAACGCGTCTTTTCTGCACACGCTCAGGGGTCAATTGTGCAATATCAAATTGTTTTTTAGGAATCTTAGACAGATCTTTTGCGGTTATTTTTGATTCACAAACACATTTTGCCAAATAAACTTTTTCAAAAGGAGAATTCTTCAAAAAAACAACCCTTTCTTTCGAAGAAAATTTTAAATCCCTAACCGAAATTTTTTCTTTAAATGCTTTGTTTGTTTTTTCTTCTAACTTTTTCAAATCCGCTCTGCGCTTTTTTGGTTCAACAAGTTCAAAAACAAAAGGCCTGCCTTCTCCAAGCATTCTAACATCGACATCTTCTCTCCCCGCACCATGGAACT
>Ga0209542_10003042_pt1 | contig 36432 bp, 32 predicted proteins | sample RifCSPhighO2_01_FD_184028 | JGI IMG/M metagenome (GOLD analysis project Ga0209542, IMG submission 184028) | Soil microbial communities from Rifle, Colorado - Rifle CSP2_plank highO2_0.1 (SPAdes) (version 2) | ecosystem: Environmental > Terrestrial > Deep subsurface > Rock core/Sediment ...
TTTCAAGATAGGCGCATTCGATATCTAAAACACGAAAACAATCGGGGCTTAATGGCGAGCAGAAACACGGCACTTCGCGAATCGCACGGGAAGTATCTTGCGTTCCAAGATTCAGATGACTGGTGGCGTCCCGATTTTCTTAAGGAAAATATCCACTTACTCGAAGATGCTCCGCAATCAGTGGGTGGCGTATACGCGCGAATCGAAAAACAATATTTTGATGGAAAGAAATATTTTTTTCCAGACATGGACAATGTGTCGGTGGAGGGAAATCTTCTTGAAACATTTCTCGGCGGTGGATATTTGGTAACGCTCCAAGCGTTTGTTATGAGAAAATCGTGTCTTGAGAAAGTCGGTATATTTGATGAACAATTCCGAGTATTTGGCGACGCGGAATTTATAATACGGTTTGCTGGGTACTATGAATTTCGATTTAATCCTCATGTGCGGGCCTCTCTTGAGGTACAAAAAGACAGTATTTCACGGGACAAGAAGGGGCGGCTCGAATCTCGCGAACTGCTTTACCAAAAACATAAAACTTCATTTGAAAAATTTCCTGCGGCCCACGCCAAATATCTTGCCGATCTTGCCGTGTCTCTTGCAAAAAATGGAGAAAAAGAAAAAGCGCGCTTGTACGCAAAGTCCGCAGTTACCATAAGGCCTTGGAGAATAGACTACTGGCTTCGCGCGCGGCTAACGCCGTTTACAACCAGTTCTCGGTAATGAATCCGCCATCGAATGATGTTGGAGAAAACTTCCCAGGCCGATGAGAGATTAACGTGTCCGACACCCCTTACGCGTTTCCTGTATGTGACGGGAATCTCTTCAATTTTTCCCCCGAGGTATTTTATTTTTATTATCATCTCGGGATCGATAAACCAGTCTTTTGACTGTATGTTAAGCCGCTTGAGAAAATCTCGGCGGATCATTTTTGCTGGACAATTAAAATCCCAGAGCGGAAGACCGAAGAGCGTTTTTAAGAGTGTGTTGTATACGAAAGATTGGATAGCACGGAAAAGTCCGTCCTCGCGCTTTATCCGGCGAGGTTTAATAATATCAGCCCCTGTATCGAGAATTTTTTTATAGCCCGCAACGATATCGTGAGCGTCAATCTGTCCATCTCCGCTCATGAAAGCAACGAGTTCTTTTTGCGCGTGTTGAAACCCGGTATTAATTGCAAGTCCATATCCTTTTTCTTGAAGGTAAATGCCTCGAACACGTTTGTCGGAGGATGTAATTTGCGTGATCGCACGTTCTGTATTATCGGTTGACCCATTGCTGACACAAAGTATCTCGAAAGGGATGCGTGCGTTCTCGAGCGTGGATCGCAGTTCTTCCACCACCGGCCGCACGTTGTTTTCTTCGTTGTAGAACGGGATGACAACGGAGAGTTCTATATCATCTTTTTTGTCCATGTTTCTGGTGTTTTCTCGTTACCGATTTCCACTTCGAGGTGGTATTCAAATGGTTTCGCTCCTCGCTGTTTAATCCATTCAACGGTTTCACGCACGCCATTTTCAAAAAGCGTGGAAGTTGAATACCTAAGCATGCGGCGCGCTTTTTCAGCATTGCAACCGGCATATTTTACTTCTTGAGGCCGTTCCGGGACATAAATAGGTTCGAGTTTAAAATGGAGAATATCGGCAATGATTTCTGCCGCGTGGTTGACGGTGGTGAATTCTTCGTCGGGGCCGATATTAAATAGTTCACCGTTTGTGTTTTCTTGAAATCCCATTTTGACGAGTGGATCCACTGCGTCATCAATGTAGGAGAAGCTCCGCTTTTGTTCGCCATCACCATAAATTATTGGTTGTTTTCCCTGAAGCATACGATTGGCAAAAATGGATATAACATTTCGATACGGGTCGTCGTATTTTTGCCGCGGACCATAGATATTGTGCGGGATCGCTATTGAGTATTCCATACCATGAACATGAGCCATGATTTTTAATAAGCGCTCGGATGCGTATTTTGCGATGCCGTAAGGATCAACCGGTTCTGGTTTCATATCTTCAGTAAAAATGCCCCCTTGTGATCCTTGGTTTCCGTAACGGGCCATACTGGAGCAAAATACAATTCTTCGAACTTTATTGATAGCAGCCGCGGTAAACGTCACAACGCTTGTGGTGTAGGTATGTTTATTAACGAGATGCGGGGAAAATACGCTCAACCCTTCGTGGGGCGCGGCTGCGCAATGATAAACAATATCGATCCCTTCGGTTAGTTTTTTCAACGCTTCAAGATCTTGTGCGTCAATTTCATGAAATTCGATATCTTTTGATACGTTGTCACGATATCCTCCGAGTAGGTTGTCACACCCAGATACTTCATGTCCCTGTTTCAGGAGGGCATCGGCGAGATGACTTCCAAGAAATCCTGCAATGCCGGTTATAAAAATCTTAGATTTTGCCATGGGTACAATCTTACTGTTTTTTGGATTTTCGGTCAACGAATATCATAAATCATGTAATTTTTATTTGAAAATATCGAGGGGAGAGGAAGTGGTGTTTCAGAAAAAATGTAATCAACGCGGTACTCTTTTTGTATATTCTTGATACCATCATTAAGATTGCCTTGGAGCGTCAAGACGAGATCTTCACGATGTTGCCACTCGAACGCTTCGGCCCTCCCGTAAGGGGCAATACCCCCGTCCTTGTAAGTGACAAATACTTGTCGGAGACAAGCGAGCCGAAAGTTTTCGGGCCGTTTCATAAATGGTTCTACGATAAAAATACTCTCGGATCCAATATTGTTTTTAATCCAGTCGCATGTTTCTACAAATGCCTTATCGGTCGAAAAATAAGGGAAGATCGTAAATTTTTTTGTTCCAACAATTGATGTAACGACAAGAAACGGCAGAGCGAAAACCAAACAGTATTTGAGAAATTGTTCGGAGGAAGAAATAACATGCCGTTGATAAAGTATCGCAATAAGGGCGCCAGCCAATATGATAACGTGGAAGAAAAGAAACGGTGCAAAATCGCGATGATGGATTGTCCGCGCGAGCATCAATATGTATTCGGAAAGGAAAGCGGCGGTTGCGGTGGTAACAAGGAGAAAACGGTTGCGTTTGAATATAGGAATTAGTATTCCCCAAAGAAGAATGATGAGTGGGGGCACGAATAGGAGGAATTGGTCCCGGAAGAAAACGGATTGTGGCTTGAAGAGAAACCAGATAATTATACTGACGAGGAGAATGTTCTCTATAAATCGATTTCCCCAGTGTTCTAAATGCCAAATAACAAGGTATCCGAAGAGTATTCCTACGAAGATAGGGATAAATGCGAGACTCCTTAGAAGGGCGAGCTTAACGATACCGTGGAGCATAAAATACTCACCGATGGCTGCGATCAGGAAAATAATTGCGGGTATCAGAAGCGCCATAACAACCATTCGTCGATGCTCACTGGAGGGTACCAGGTCTTTCAATTTTGTCGCAGCGCCGACGCCCATGAGTGTCCATAGAAAGAGTGCTGCGAATGAAAGCATATCCCAGAAAGCTAAGAAAGCGTTCGGATTACGGAGGCGTGCCAACTCTTTCCATTGGGGATCGATTCTGGTAAATAAATTTTCTTGGAGACCTGCTTGCTTGAATGAGAAAAAGATGCCGAGCGCGATAAGAGGAAGAACAAAAAGAGCGATTGCTACTTTTGTTTTCTGGAGATTAGGCAAATCACGCCGAAAATCGAACGCGATTGCTCCATAAAAAAACAACCAGAATGGAATAGCGGTAATTGGATGTATTGCGAAACTTGCAAAAAGTGGTGGGAGAGCTAGAAAGCGTTTTTGGGCGAGGTAGAATGCCATCGATAACATGCCAAGCGGAAACGCAAATGCGCGATAGCTGAACGCTTTTTCCATTGTTAACATGCCGGTACCGGGGATATTGAAACCGGTTATAAAAAAAAGTAGGGCAAACAGCGCGTATACACGATGGTTGGTTACGGTGCGAATAATGTAATAAAGGGTGGTAAAAAATATGAGCCGCGAGAGCGCACTCAACAGAAACAACACCCATGGGATTGGTATGCCTCGCCGGACAAAAAACGCAAGAAAATCTATAAGAAGTGTGCGATTTTGGTAGATTTCTTTAAACCAATCTAGATCGTGGGGAAAAAGTGAAGGATCTAGTGCATGGTAGAGCGGCGGGAGAATGACTGGTATGTCATCGGTAAAACCATCGTAACCGGGCGCTACAAAAAGAGAAAAAAAGATAACTGCACCGATAAACAAGGTCGCAAAGTATGGCTGCTCGGTTGCGGTCGCGGCAATTTGTATTGTGGCGCGCACCTTCATAGGACGATACTAGCATACCTGTTTTTGCTGTGCTACGGTGGATGAATTGATACGTGGAGTAGTTTTATTTGTCTTATCGGTAATGGTAAAAGATCTAAAGAATTTTTTTGCATTATTGCCTCTTTACTGGTTCGACGTGCGAACGGTGTTATATTTTTGTGCGCGATGGTTCATTACGTCCCATACATTAATTGAAACAATTCTCCCTCGGCGTGGGATTATTATTGATCTTGGATGTGGTGAAGGGATGCTCGCAAATTTGCTGGCGCTTCGAGCTCCCGCGCGCACGGTTATTGGTTTTGATTTTGATGAGCGACGGCTTGCGAAAGCGCGCCGTGCGGCTTTGCGAGGGAAAATTACCAACGCAACTTTCCATATTGCGGACGCGCTTACCTATCCGCTGTCAGATGATATTGAAGCGATTGTTGTTTATGATGTTTTGCATCATATTTCCGAACGCGCCGACCAAGAATTTCTCATTAAACGCATTGCAAATAAACTTTTGCCGGGGCGATTTCTCATTATTCGAGAGCCGGTGAACGATGATCGTATCAAGGGACCCTTGAACTCTATAGCAGATCGGTACCTTTTCTATCCGGGTACGGCAATAGCCATGCGTACTGTTGCGGAGTGGACTCGGTTACTCAAAAAAAATGGTTTCTCGGTTACAGCAGTACGTAGAACAAATCATCTCTCGCCCTTTTCGGCGCGATTGTTGGTTGCTCAAAAACGTTAGTACTCGACAACATCCTTGCCGCTCATGAGCTCTATATTTTGGACGCCCGGGCTTTTTCGGAGGGCATCGATGAGATGAGAAGCAGAATTTGGGTCTTTGAGTTGAATGCCAAGTGTGTACTCTCGTGCATTTTCTCCCAATGTTTTTATATTTAGAACGTGTTGTGATGTGATGAAATTATGCCAGGGGCTCTTTGTTTCCGGCATGAATGGTTCCTGTGCGAGGACGACAAGGATATAACCGCCCCGCGCCGCGGACGCAAAATTGAATTTGTGGAGAAGAAGTATTGTCGCGGAGATGAGGATTGTCCCGATCAGCGCCACTACATAGTTGTTGGTGCCAACCGCAACCCCGATCGCGAGCGCAAAAAATACGAATGCAATGTCGCGCGTTTCTTTGACGATTGTGCGAAAACGGATGAGAGAAAATGCGCCCAAAAGTGCAAATGCGCCTACGATGTTTTCTGTAACCACCATCATGATGAGCGATGCAATCACTCCCATCAAAATAATTGTCGAGACAAACGATTGTGAGTAGGAAAGCGTACGGTGTGTTCTTCGGTACACCCACGCGATCGCAAGTTCAAGTACGAAGACGAAGACGAGATTTATGATTATAATCGCGGCGTTTGTTTCTGTCTCTGCGAGAAAAAGAAATTGGTCAAGCATGATAGTAAGAAGGATACATAAAAGTTAGAAATTGGTCAAATTACCGGGGGATTGGATGATAACGGTATAAGGACTCGATCGACCTCCCGTATTTTGAAAACGCGCTCCGGGAGATATGAAATTCACCCTGAATTTTTCGAAACCAATAAGGAAGGGCGTGAGAAAATTTTACTTCCATGATGGTTTCGCCGCGCGTAACGGGTTGCATAAAACATTGATTTTCCAAGTCGCGCGATTTACACGTTTCGATGTGTGAATCAAACGTGATGCGCAGGTTTTGTTGGTGCGGATATACCAGTGGTTCCCGTACGTAGCGGACGATGGCGACCGGGCGCATGGATTGTGCCATCAAGGGGAGAAATACCGGATGATTCTTCACGGTTTCGAGAAAGTCGCCATGGATGATTCGGGCGTATTCTTGATGCGTCAGGGGAGCGCGTATTTTTGAGATGAGCATTTCATGTTTTGATTTTTTTTCAAGCCAGATTTCTTTCGTATTTTCTGTTAGACGCGGCTCGTAGATCCGGATTCTGATTTTCTTTCTTTGAAGAAAGCCGCCTGCCTTGTCGGAATAATCGCCCATTGTTGGCGAATCGAAGTAAAGACTCGTGACCGCGTAGTTCTGGGAAAGGTGGCGCTTCGCGCTTGGGTCGTGTTCCATGCCGTGCGCGAAAAGCATCGCACGAATTGCCCACGCGGTATTGCGATCGAGAATATATTTGAATTCATATCGGCGAAATGCTTGTTCCATAGATTATTTTGAAAGAATAGAGTCAAAGGCAGAAATAGTCGAGGGTGGGAATGTCATACCGTTTACAACTGCAGAACTTCCTCCCGAGAGTTGTGTGTGGGTAAATACACTCTCTTGCGGTGTATCAACGAGTGCGAACGTGCCCCAGGGCACCCACGTGCTCGCTGCACGTATAACGATGGGAGAGTCCTGTTTTCCGCGCGCTTCGATGGGGCTGTATGAGATGAAAGACACATTCTCGTCCATAAAAATTTCTGTGCCCGGCTGGATGATAAGAATAAAGCCCTTGGGAACGATGATATTTTTACGGAATAAAATCTTACCGGGCCCAATGCCGATTTTGTTGCTGCCGAGAGAATAAAATTGCGGGTAAGACGCCCGGAATTCTTCCGGTGTCGCCGAGATTGCATCGAACGAAGAAAAGTCGTAGGTGCTGCGATTTGCTCCGCCCAGCGGATAGGTCTCTTCTGCGAAAAGAAGCGGAAGTTCACCTCGTTCGTCAAACCATCGCGTTATCTTTTCAAAATTTGTGATTATATGACCACGATGTTCTCGGTATGCTCTAAAAAATTCATAGGTTGGCGGAAGTTTTGCGGAATCTGCCATGATATCTTTCTCGATACTTTTTGTTGTCTGATCGTAAACCGCCAGATCATCTTCGAGATTCGCAGCGTCTTTGACGTATGCCCGGGCTCGTTTTTCAAATTCTTTTCTAAACGGCTCGTGCGACATGATACGGTTGAGTAACCGGTTATGGGCGACCTCGAACGTATCGCCAAGTTCCCACGAAAACATGTCATATGCAATTGGCTCAAACATGCCGCGCGACGGGTCAAAATAGAAATTCAAATTGCCTGTGTTCTTGGAGTGACGGTTGCGCGCGACGAGCGACTCAAGCGCCCAACCGTAATAGGCATCCATGTCAAGTATTGCGGGAATGCGGCGCGCGAATTCTTCATCTGATGTTTCTGAAACAACATACAAAAAATATGCAAGCGCCGCATCATTGCTCGTGTCAAGCGGGTTGATGCGCCTTTGCCATTTGTCGATTGCATCGAGACGAAATATATCTTCAGGGTGCTCTTGATCAGTCTCGGCAAAGATTTCACCGATAGCGCGTTTTTTCTGCTCAAAAAAGGCCGGCTCCCAATTTTCGATGCTCAAATAGACTCCAAAGTTTTTTCCGTTCATTATGAGTTTTACAAATTCGAGGTCCGGCGTTAAGACTCCGAACTTTTTCGCGCGGTGAGCTTCTAAAAATTCTGATGCCCACCGGCGGTCTTCCGGAATGAAAAGCCGGAGCGACGCATGGCCGTCCAGTGTCGTACTGTTCGTGAAATTTATGTTCCACGATTTCTTTATGGCGCTCCAGTGGTTCGGCAAAAGGCCCCTGTTGCGCACTCGTACTTCCGCATCGACCGTTCCATATTGGAACCTTCCCAACACGGTATCTTTGCCTTCTTCCGCAAGGAGCGGTTTGCCGCCAACGAGTTGGGGAAGCGAATTCAAAAGGGTCTGCATATCTTTACGACTCAATGTCAGGCGGTAGGTGGGAAGGTTGGAAGCGTGAAAAATCGTTCGGGGGAGATAGTAAAAATCAGAGATCTTTTTTATTGATCTCCATGTTGGTGAAAAATGGCGTGCAATGGCGTTTGGATTCTGGTAAATAATATCGAGGCGTCCAGAAATATTGCGATTTTGCATAAATCGGTATGCGGCCGCGATTGCGAGAAAAACAGCCAAGCTTACGAAAAGTTTACTTTTCATGGATTTGAACCGACGAGAACTCGTCAGTTGTTACTTTTTCTTTGTTGTCTTGAAAAATGCTGTTTATAATTTCAGCGGTTCCTCCGGCTACAAAATATGGTTTTTTGCGATACAGGCCGATGCCAACTTTATTTTCCTTAAACGATGAGTTTGAAATTATGGCATGAGAACGGTCTTTTACTGCGACACCGAAAAAGCAGCGCGTGACTGTAATATTCTTGATTTGTGGATTTGAAGCCTCACCGACGCTTACTCCCTTATCACCGCAGTCGGTTACGGTGCTGTCTCTAATAGTCATTTCTGAAAAGCTTAAGTCCATTGCGTCTCCCCCTGTTTCGCGGAATATATTATTCTCGAAAATCGAGTCCTCGCCGCGCGCGAAATCAATATCAATCGCATCCATTGAGTTTTGGGAAAAAGTTGAGTTTCGGATAATTCCTTTTGCGCTTTGAATATGGATGCCGTCGTCAGCGCCCGCGCGCGCGACACTTCCGTTTGTAAACTCAATGTCAGCATCGTGAAAAGAAAGTGTGCCGCTAAAGTAAATTCCATTGATTGTGTCGTCTTTGCCTCCGTCAGCGTATACATAATTGAAGTGGTTTTCCCCGTCGGTATTTACTGCGGCGAAAACACCCCAGGGAATATTGTAAACAAGTCTCCCGATTCGTATGGGTGATTGTGCGGTACCGCGCGCTTCAATGGGACTGTATGAGATGAGGGATACCCCCGGCGCGAACTGAAGAGTTGAACCGGGTTCTATAACAAGGCGCTGTCCTTTTGGCACGATAACATCGCGCGCAAAGATATGTGTGCCCGCGGAGAGTATAATCGTATTGTTTTCTTTTCCAGCCCGGAACTGCAGATTTCGCGCGAGGAACTCGTCGCGCGTCGCGAAGGTTGAAATGAACGAAACAAAAAGATTTTTCTGAAACGGTCGGCGGGCGAGCGGATACGTTTCTTCTGCGAACTTGAAGTTTAGCCCGCCATCGGAATCAACCATTTTTTTGAGCGCTTGGAAGTTGTGCTCTACGATTTCCCGTTCGCTCTGGATCAGGCGAAATACCTCAAAGGAGGTTTGCACTTTTTTTGTGTCGTCCATGATCGCTCCGGTAATGGTTTTTTTGGTCTCATCATAAAATGCGAGATCGCTTTCAAGATTTGCCGGATTTGAGACGTAGTCGCGAACCAAAGCTGTAAATTCTGCACGGAAGCGGGGGATCTGCATCGCGCGGTTTACGAGGCGGGTTTTCGAAAGGTCAATGGGCCCGTCGATTCTTGCGAGCGCGGTGTCAAACGACACCGGTTCAAGTTTTCCGTCCGCGCTGTTGAAGTAAACATTTTGGTTTGCGATATTTCCTTGATGGGTGCTGTTGGAAAGAGTTGCGACGAGCATCCATCGATAGAATTTTGGAAGGTTGAGGATATGAGGCAGGGCTTGCTCAAATTCTTCGTCGGATGCATTTTCGACCAGTTCCAGAAAATATGCGAGCGCTTCATATTCGTGTCCGGGCCTGTTGGGGTCAAAGCGGTTTTCCCATAGATCGATTGAGGATGCGCGATAGAGATCGACGCCGGTGGTAGAAACGTTCTCGTTTGCGAAGATGGGGCCAATGGGATGTTTGTTCCGTTCCAAGAAATATTCTTCCCATCCTTCGATAAGATAATAGATGCCGGCGTCGACTTTATCGACGGCTATCCATGCGTATGAAATTTCGGGCGTGAGCAGGCCGAATTTTTTTGCCCGATACTCGTTCAGTTTTGCGAGTACCCAACCTTTGTCTTCTGGAAGGAAGAAGCGGTATACCGTTCGCGCGCCGAGAGGGGATTCGTCGGGAAGATTAATTTGCCATGATTTTTTGACCGCGTTCCAATGATTTGGCGAAACACCCCGATAACGAACCCGCGCATCATCGGTGAAGTAGTTGTCGGAGCGGAACTCTGCTTTTGCTGATTGTTTGAATTCTTCAGTAAGCCGATTCTCGCGCGGATAGTTTGGAAGGTTATCAATAAGACGAGCGCGATCGCTTGCCGATAGCGTTATATGATATATGGGGAGGTCGGATGATCTAAAAGTTGAGGCGAGAATATACGGAACATCGAGGATCTTTTTTAGCGACCGCCATGTTGGCGCGAAATGCCGAATGAGCGGATTCGGGTTTGAAGCAATAAGGTCAAGCCGCCCGGAAAGCCGTATTCCGAGAACAAAAAAAAGCACAGTCAGTACTGTTCCTGTTACTAAAATGCGTCGTATCATCGGATAAAAATATCATAAAAAAGCTGATAAATCAATATGCAGGAATGGTTCTTGCATGTAGAATATAACTATGCGAAAGGAGGTTGTTGCTATAAGTAGTATTCTCGTTGCGGCGCTTATAGCAGCTCTCGTGCATGCGATAGTTCTTGGCAATCTCTCGCAAATTTTTGAGACGGTTGAAAATACCACGAATCAGACAGTTTCTCCTAAAAGCACATTTATCGGCCCCGCGTTGAGTTTGGTTCGTACCGGATCGCTTGGTTCTGGGGGCAAGCATATAGGTTTTGTCCAAAGAGGGCCCGGATATGCCGTAGCCCTTGGCGGAGCTTTTTTTCTTCTCGGCGAACGCATGGTCGCGATTTTTTTGGTGAACCTGTTTTCTCTTCTGCTTACAATATTTTTTCTTTGGCGTATAAGCGCGCGTTTTCTTTCCGGATTGTGGCAGTACGCGCCGCCTTTTATGCTTGCGCTCTTTTGGGAAGCGTCGGCGTTTGTGTGGCTCGGAAGTTACGAGCTTTTTACGATGGCAATCGCGACTTTTGCGGTATTTAGTTTTTTGAAATACCACGAAACGCGCCATTACGGGTGGCTTGCGCTGTCTTCGTTTCTTCTTGCGTTTTGGGTTTTAGAACGTCCTCTATTACTGTACTTTGTTCCGATTGCTTTTTTCCTGCCTGTTTTGTGGAATAGAAAAGTTTTTTCGTTCGGAAAACTTATTTTTCATCTCGGTGTGTTTACTATTATCGTTGTTGTGATTATCGGCACATGGTCGTTTCGCAATCATATTGTTATCGGTACCTGGCAGCTTGGCTCGGGCGGCCACATTCTTTTGCGGCGGGCAACGCAACTTGATTTCTCAACCCGGGAGGTTATCTCGATGTATCTTAGTTATGCGTTTGGGGATTTAATCGGGGGTGTTCTCTATGACGGTTTTCCTAAAGACAAAGAACCGCGCTATTGGGATGCGGGTGTTGAAAAAAGGATTGACGAAACACGCGACCGCGGTGGATCCCTTATCGAACTTGACCGCGTTATGTATCAGGACGCTCTCAATAAGATAAAAGAGAAACCGTTGAAATTCTTTGTCACGGGGTTTGCCGGAGTTTTCCGGCTCAATTCTCCGATGAATTACAATACTCTCGAACTGATGCGTGTCCTTGCGGGGGATAATAGGTCTTTCCCAAAAGGTCTTCGCATTCTTCTCGTGCTCGGTGTGCGTCTTTTATGGTATGGTTTTCTCGCAGTTGTCTCCATCGCTTTTATTTGGCACGCACGCGATCTTAAAGCATGGGGCCTTATTCTCGGCGTCATTTTATACTACAACATCATGTATTCGCTCTTGACTCACGCGGAGGTTCGGTATATTCTTACTGTTATGCCATTTTATTTTCTTCTGTGTGCAGAAGGCCTTTATCTTATCAGCGGTGGGTATAGAACACACGATAAAATATGATTCTCGTGCGCGCGCCATTACGGATAAGTTTTATCGGAGGGGGTACCGATCTTCCCGGTTTTTATCGTAAATATCCGGGGCGAGTTATCTCGACGACCATCGATAAATTTGTTTATCTTGTCATTAAACCAACGAAGCTCGTTAACAGGTTTATTGTAAAATATCAAAAGACTGAAGTTGCAAAACACCCGAGTGAACTTCAGCATTCGCGCATCCGCGCTGCTCTTCTCCATATGAATATTACGGATGAGGGGGTTGAGATTGGTTCGTTTGCCGATATACCAGCCAAAAGCGGGCTTGGATCTTCATCAAGCTTTTCCGTGGCGCTTATGAAAGGACTTAATACTTATGTGGGAAAAAAGATCAGCAAGTACGAGGCGGCGAACGCGGCAGCGAATCTTGAGATTGATCTTTTAAAAGAGCCGATTGGAAAACAAGACCAGTTTATCGCGTCGTTCGGCGGTTTCAACACACTCCAGTTTAATAGCGATGAATCGGTTGATGTTACACCCGTATACCTGGACTATAAAAAACGGGCGGCGCTTGAAGATCACCTCTTGGTATTTTTTACGGGCATCACGCGCGATGCTTCCAGTGTTTTGGCGAACCAAAGCGCCCTGGTGCCTGAAAAATTTGAAATCTATAAAAAAATGAGTGATTCCGTCATGGATTTTAAAAAAGTGTTGCTCGCGGGCGACATTCGCGCTATGGCCCTTATGCTCCACGAGGGGTGGGAGCGGAAAAAACAACTTTCTGCAAATGTTTCAAGCTCGGTCATCGATGCGCTCTATAGTGAAGGGGTGAAGGCGGGTGCATGGGGCGGGAAAATTGCGGGAGCCGGTGGTGGCGGATGTTTGGTATTTCTTACGCACCCCAGTGAAAAAGACAGTGTTCGCAGAGCGCTCAAAAAACGCGCGGAAGAATTCGGTCTGGGCGATTTTCAGGAAATTCCCACTCGGTTTACTCAATCGGGTACTGACATCTTGTTTAATAGCCATAACGCACTCGTGTCATAATCACAAATGGAAGCATATATCAAGAATCTTTTCAGTGAAGTGCGCGATGTTATTGATACGCTGCCCCTTGATGAGATTGCAAAGGCGATTCATTACATTCAGGCAACCTATGAAAATGACGGCCGAATTTATATATTTGGCAACGGGGGGTCGTTGGCGCTTGCAACTCACTGGGTCAGCGATTTTAACAAGACTGTTTTTAGTCATAATCTCAAAAGCCATCCGAGGCGATTTCAAGCCATTCGCGTGCCGACAACAGAAGAAGAAATGTCAGCATGGGCTAATGACGAGGGGTATGAAATGGTCTTCCTTGGTCCTTTACAGAATTATCTCCGCGAAAGCGATTGTATCATTGCAATATCAAGTTCGGGCAACTCGCAGAATATTATCAAGGCAGTCGAGTTTGCTTGTAAAAACCATGTGCCCGTGATTGGTCTTTCTGGTTTTGACGGTGGAAAGTTAAACCAACTTGCTGATGCAAAGGTTTTTGTAAGGACAGATGCGGGGAGGTATGACATTGTGGAAGGCATTCATGGGGTTATTCTCCATATGATCATTAAATATTTTCAGGATTATTTTGATCACGTCGGCGGAAAGGACGCATCATGATTTCGATAATTATTCCCATTTTTAATGAGGAGGATACGGTTCAAGAGCTCCATCGGCGCATTATGGAAACGATGTCTCGTGCGGGGGAGGAATTTGAAGTCATCGCGGTTAATGATGGTTCGAACGACCAGACGCGCGAAAGACTGCTTTCCTGTGCGCCGCTCACGCTTATATCATTTGTATATCGCATGGGACAGTCGGCCGCTATCGACGCGGGCTTACATGCCGCGAGTGGGGATACTATTGTAACCATTGACGCGGATTTGCAGAATGCGCCGGAAGATATACCAAAGCTCCTTGAGAAAATGAATGAGGGTTATGATTTTGTCGGGGGGTTGAGAGAGCAAAGAGATGATACGTTGAGTAGGAAAGTTTTCTCGCGTTTTGCGAATTGGGTGACCAGGAAGATGACAGGTTTGCCGCTTAAAGACTATGGATGCGCCCTGCGTGCGTTTCGCAAAGATTTTATCCGCGATGTGCATCTCTATGGCGTTATGCACGTTTTTCTGGCTGTTATATTTGCCGCCCGGGGAGCGCGAATTACAGAAATTCCGGTTCGGCATTCCGCGCGCAAAGGCGGAAAGTCAAAATACACGATTTTTCATATCGCAACCGATATTGCGGATTTGCTCGTCATCCAGTTTTTGTATCGTTACGTGTTGCGTCCGCTGACATTTTTTGGCGGCTGGGCGATTGTGAGCGCAATAATCGGTTTTCTTTTTGCTGGAGCGGCGATTGTATTAAAATTACTGGGCCTTTTTCATTTTACCCAGACGCCTTTTCCGATCATTGCCGTGCTTTTTATCATCCTCGGTTTTTTACTTTTTATGCTCGGTTTTATCGCAGAAATTCTATTGCGCATTTATTATGAAGGCCGCAAAGAAACCCCGTATAAAATCAAGGAGGTCCTAAAGCGGTAAGAAGTTTTTGGTGCTCGTCAAATTCTTTTGTTTTGTCGCGCGGATCGTTGTTGTTTGAGATACATAAGTGTTGTCGTTGCGAAAATTAGGTAGAGAGGCCAGACAGGAATAATATAGCGGGCTTCATTATGCGAAAAAAATCCATTCATTCCGTTGTATAAAATAATCCAAAGCGCGAACATCCCGTAGGTTTGCCAATTTTTCCGCTCTTTAAGAATCCCCGTGAGTACAAAAGCCAGAAAGCCGTACCACAATACGCGGAGGGCAACTAACGTTGTGATTTTGAGCGCGTAGGGTATATCTGGATGTGACTTGCGAGAAAACATATGGATGATTGCGTTTCCTTTGTGGTTCATTGGCGCGTTCTGGCGGAGAATTCCCGTAATGCCGGCAACGATAAATTTTGCTGGATTTTTTAAGATTCGTTCTTTCGCGCGCGCGGTGAAGAGTAGTTCTTTTTCGGCCTCGGTATATCCTTTGGCGTCAAGCGCGAAATTTTCTCGCGCTACCGGGTCAATATAGTAGTAAGGATCCGGATTGTCTGAATATCCGGGAATGATACTGTCCGCGACAATGTCCCCTGCGAGCCCTGCCGTGAATGAGGCGAAAATGCGCTTCCAAGGTGCTGTTGCTTCGCGTGATTTAAATTCAAGTATCATGGCGCCGCTTTGGATTTGGTATGAGTTGAATTTTTTGGCGCCTCGCGCTATCCAGCCGCCGACGATGACCGCGGGTATGAGTACGAGAAATACTGTGGCGAGTGCCGCCCCGCGAGCGCGGGGAAATATAAAGTATGCCCTCACGGCGAAGAGAAGTATTATGAATGGCATAAACGCAAGCGCGACGGGTTTTATGAGCAGAAACCAAGAGAGTGCTCCCCCCGTTCCAATAGTAAAAGAGATACGTCGTGACGAAAGACATCGTTCAAAACACCACAGCGCGAGGAGCAGGAGAAAAAGCGAAAGGATTTCGGGAATTACTTTTGTTACCGAGAGTGCCGCGAACCATGACAGCGCAAGCAAAAGAGGAGGTACGAGCCGATAGGGGTATGGAAAGAGATATGAAACGAGCGACCAAAGAAGAATAATGGAGAGCATGAAAAGGGCACCCTGTGCCGCATAGACAATAAGCGGAGATGGGGTAATAAAGCGGTAGAGAATTGCAAGAAATGCCGGATATCCCGGAGCTCGCCGGAATGAACTTATTTCCTCTCGATAGGTCCCGTCTTTTGCAAGCTGTAAAGCGAGCATATTGTATGTTTCCTGGTCATCTTGAAAATCGGTGAATTGTGTCTTGCGCCATGTCCCATCAACGATGCCCATGAAGATGACCGAGAGAGTCCCAAGCAGAATAACTCCCGTGATAAGATAGTATTCTTTTTTCTGGTTCATGGTTTCTTTCTTGCAACGGCGAAAAGCGAAACGCCAACGGGTGAGTCAAAACCTTTCGCGAGTATTTTATTTTCTAAAACAAGCACTCTTTTCAAAAAACGGTTCAGTAGTCTCGGAAGTTCGTAGATGTGGTCGCCCGGCTCATGTTTACCGCGGTGGAAGATACGATCTTTTAATTTTATGAGAAGAATGATCGTCGCTATCGGCAGGAAAAGAAAGATATTCCACCACGAGCATCGTTCAACATGGAATCCATTTTTCTGTAGAACGCGTGAAAGGTGAGCGCGGTTTTTGTATCTTCGCACATGGTGCGCCAGCATATCGTTTTCCCCCCAAAGATACAGATGCCCGGGAACAAAAACAATGAGGGTGCCGCCCGGTTTTAAAATCCTGTTCCATTCTGTCAACGCGTCGCTTTCATTTTCAATGTGCTCCAAAATATCTGATGCAATAACTACATCGAATTTTCCATCAGTATATTTGGTGCCGCGCGCGTCCCCGAGCATTACTTGAGACAACCCTTGTTGGCGCGCATGCTCGACGCAGAGTGGATCAAAGTCAATGCCGAAAAGTGAACGAAATCCCACGGCTTGGAGATCGCTTAACAAATATCCGCCTCCCGTACCGATATCAAGTACTGTACTCGACCGCGGGATGTGGGAGAGGAGGCGTACGATGCAATCACGTCTGCCGGTGTGCCACCAATAATTTTTTTCTATGCGGAGCCGCTTTATTTGATATTGGGTATCCATGAAATATTTAGTATAGCATTTTCTGCTCGTGGTTGTTGAGGTTTTGGTAAGTATTGCGTTGATTTTTGCTTTTGAAAAGAGTAGAATTCGCGGTACAAAATAGAAGCTATGGAAAAGGATCGCGCGCTTTTTTGGGGAATCGCGGGCACAAAAATAATACTTCTGGCGCTTTTTGTTTTGTTCTTTGGAACATCGGCCCTTGTCTGGAGCGACTCAACGACGTTCCTCCGTTTGGGGCGCGGTATTTTTATGGGACAGGGATTTGTATACACGCAGGAGGGTTCGCTCGAGTTTATCCCAGCAACAACACGCACGCCACTCTATTCGGTCTTTATCGGATTCTTTGATGTATTTGTTCCGTATGGCAGGATTGCCGTATCAATAATCCAGGTATTTGTTGCGGCCGCAAACGCGTATTTCGTGTTTAAAATTGCGCGTATGTTTTTGCCAGAGAAATGGGCGCTCGCGGGGGCGATACTTTTTTCTTTCGAGCCGCTCGTAGCTGTTACCAATATGCTTATCCTTCCCGAAACAATACTCACGTTTTTTATACTTATCTTTGCATATTTTTTTCTCCTCTTTATGCAAGATGGCAGAAGATCCTTGCTTGTATATTCTGCCCTTGCCCTTGCTCTTGCGGTTTACACAAAGCCGGTCGCGTATTACCTCTTTATTATTCCGCTTGCGGTACTGGTGATAAAAAGACGCTTTTATGCTGTGGGCATTTTTGCCGGTATTTTATTTCTTTTGTTCTTGCCATGGATGGTGCGAAATTACGGACTTGTTGGTTCTTTCAGTATGACGACAAATGATTCTGGCAATATTTGCAGTTGGGAACTGGTTGGTGTGCTTGCTACAAAATACCGCATTGATTCAAGCGATTTTACGACACTCTACGCTCTTCCTGAGTATGCTGAAGTCTACGCGCGCTGTACGGGGTCGTTTTCTGCCCTCTCGATTTTTATGACTGAATATAGAAAGGAATTTTTTATAACAAGCGCTCTCGGAACACTTGCTTTTTTGACTAATGATGGGTACAGCGCGTTTTTTGAGAAATCATCGGAAGAACAGGTAAAAATCCATCACAATTATCTGACGCCCGCGGTATTTACCAACGCTGACTGGTGGTCGAAGATCAAAGGCGCTTTTTTCGAACTTGAGCTTTACGAACGTATCGTGGTCCTTGGCGGGAAAATATTTTGGGTACTTATTTTTTTCTTTATGATTTTCTGTATTTTAACAAAACGATCAGAAGAAGTTCGGTTCCTTGTTTTTATTATTTTCTATTTTCTTGCGGTGAGTGTTGTGAGCACGGGGTATGGGGTAGGAGCCCGTCTTCGTATTCCGGTTGATTCTTTTCTCATTTTACTTGCTTTTTCTGGTTTTCAACAGCTTTTCCACAGATTACGCATATAGAGTCGAAAGAATCACAATCAAGACAAAACAAACTTATCCACAGATTTCTTTGCTTTTATGCTTTTACTTTCTGTAAGATTAAAGAAAAAGAAGGCTTCGTCGGGCCTTTATCGTTGGTTAATTTACTATAAATAACTTTATTAATAAGCTTTTTGTTTCAGAATTATGAACAGTAATGAAAAAACCCTTATTATTGGCAGTAAAGAAGTAATTCTTGTACTTGGTGCGTTCATGTTGGCCGCGTTTCTCTTTATATCCTTCAGTGTTTGGGCAACAACCATAGGAACGAATGTCGATTCAACAGGTACTTTGGGAGCCGCAACAAGCACCCCGTGGGGGACACTTACGGTAGATCAAACGGCAACGCAAGGCAGAATTGATCCTACTTTTGTTGTTGGTGATAACGCGTCAACAACGCCGTTTATTTTTGTCTCACCCAAAGGAATAGTTGCTTTTGGCACAAAGACGCCATCGGCACTCTTTCTCGCGCAAGGTGATGTCGTAGCACACAGCGATGTATATGTTGCCGGAGGACTCGGTGTTGCGAATGCAACGACAGCGAATGGCGATCTCATTGTTGGAACGAATCCCATTATGACTTTCATGAAAAATGGCCGGTTAATCGTAGGCGCAAGCACAACTGCACATACCGGAGGTGCTACAGTTAATAAATTTGTCTTTGATGGTGGGGATGCTACGTTCTCGTCCGGTGGCACAGGCACGACGACATTTAGCATTCTTACCGAAGCTGCCCCCGATGGCGCAAACTCCTGTATTGAAATGAGTTCTGATGGATTGACATACACACTTATGATCAATGGTGCCGGCAGTGGTGTGCTGGTTAGCCAGGGTACCTGCGACAATTGATTCGTTGTCTGTTAATTAAAAAACAGAATATGATCAATTCAACGTACAAAGTTATACGGATGCTCGGTGTCGCGTTGGTTGTGTTTACCGCTGGAATCGGTGTTGCATACGCGGCAACAGTTAGTCAAGATGTCACGTTGCAGGTGACTGCGCCGGGCGGCGGGAGTACACGAAATGTCACCCTCAAATCAGGTTCGTCTTTTGATTCACTGACTGTAAGTGGCTCCACAATGGCGTTTACGCTCTCTGGTTCACAATCTGTGAGTCTTACAAGTAGCAGTCTTGATTTCAATAACGATCAAAATGTTTCATCCTCATGTGGCAGTCTGACCGTTACAGCGAGCCAAGCATCGACGATAAACATCGAGACAGGAGGTAACTGCTCGGGTGGCGGTGGCGGTGGCGGTGGCGGTTATACACCCTACACACCTCCTTCACCTCCAGCTACTACGACTCCGGAGCCGGAGCCATCAACAACTGAATCTACTCCTTCTTCTTCATCTTCTTCGAGTGCGGAGCCAACTCCATCTACGATACCTCCCCCTTCTTCAGTCTCTACAGAAACAACACCGACGACACCGGTTCAAACAGTTTCTTTTCCAATTCCTTCAACGGAGCTCGAGCTTGGTATGGAGAATGACGAAGTAACAAAACTCCAGGAGCTTCTTGCGTCCGAGCCCGAAATTTATCCCGAGGGCCGCGTGACGGGCTATTTCGGAGAACTCACACGAGCAGCAATCCGAAGATTCCAAGAACGGCATGGTTTGCCGCCGGTAGGACGTGTAGGACCTCTCACGCTCGCAAAACTGAATGAAGTATATGGTGGGGGAGTTTCCCAAACACCACCGCCTACTTCTGCTTCTACTCCTGCCCTTTCACCAACCTCGCTCTTTGAGAGAGAAATGGAGCTTGGGGCTGAAGGGGACGACGTGACACAGCTACAAGCACTACTTGCAGGAGACTCCGATCTTTATCCGGAAGGGAAGATAACTGGTTACTATGGGCCTCTGACACAAGCAGCAATCCGAAGATTCCAAGAACGGCATGGTTTGCCGCCGGTAGGACGTGTAGGACCTCTCACGCTCCAAAAACTTACCGAGGTGTATGGTAATGTTACGCTTCCTCCTGCGCCCCAGGTAACCGAGCCGACAACACAAGCGCCACTCCCGTTACCCCCAGTTACCTATTCACAATCAGGTTCGGTGCCAATCCCAACGGCAGAACTTGATCTTGGCATGGAGAGTATCGAGGTAGCAAAGTTGCAGGTACTTCTTGCTAAAGATTCCTCGATATATCCGGGAGGAAGTGTAACTGGTTACTTTGGAGCGGATACCTTTGAGGCAGTGAAGCGGTTTCAAGCGCGATATGGTTTGCCAACGGTCGGTCGCGTAGGATCCGCAACGCTTGCAAAATTGAAAGAAGTATTCGATTCCGAATAGAATCTATTTAGCGTTGCGCTTTTGAAGACATCGTGGCACAATGAATGCCACGATGTCTTCGTTTGAAAAAGGTTTTCTATTTTTTGTTTGGGGAGGGATCTTCTTGTTGCTCCTTACGCCACTCGTTGTCTCACAAAGTTTTTTCTTTCCTTTTATAACTGGAAAGAACTTTTATTTTCGTATTATCACGGAGTTAATTTTTGGCGCATGGGTTGCGCTCGCGCTTCTCCGGCCTGAATATCGTCCCCGCAAAAGTCCGCTTTTAATTGCTTTTTCCGCATTCATTTTTGCTCTTTTGCTTGCAACTGCTTTTGGGGTAAACCCGTACCATAGTTTTTGGTCAAATTTTGAGCGTATGGATGGGTTTATTACCCATATTCATCTTTTTGCCTTGTTTTTGGTAATTGCACATACGCTTCGATCAGAAAGGGAATGGTTTATTTTCTTGAATGTTTCCATTGGCGTAAGTATGATCGCGGCGGCGCATGGATATCTTCAGAGTGTTGGTAGCGCAGAAATTCTTGGTGGCGGCAGACCCTACGCGCGCTTGGGAAACTCTATCTATCTCGCCGTGTACCTCATGTTCCATTTATTTTTTGTTGGGGTGTTGTTTTCTCGTATGCGATCATGGATGTTGCGTGCGCTCTACGCGCTCATTTTTATTTTCGAGTTTTACGTATTTTTTCTTGCCGCAAGCCGCGGCGCGCTCATCGGTTTTAGCGCGGGCGTACTTGTGGGCGGTTTTTTACTGCTCATTCTTTCAAAAAATAAGATCGTCCGTGCAATCGCGGGCACTGCCGTCGTGTTTATCTTGGGATTTTCTGCTTTTGTTTTTTCTGCGCCACAAAATTCTCTTATCGTGAAAAGTGATTTATTGCGCCGGTTATCATCCGCCGCCGTTGAGGATCTTGGCGAAAGTCCGCGCGTAATGATTTGGGAAGTTGCGCTCCGAGGAGTTAAAGAGCGGCCGCTTTTCGGCTGGGGACCGGAAAATTTTCTCTACGCGTACGCTCGCTTTTATGATCCCGATCTTTTTGGAAACGAGCCGTGGTTTGATCGTGTCCATAATATGCTTTTGGAGTGGCTCGTTGCAACGGGTGTCGTTGGATTCGCCTTGTATCTTTTCGTATTTATCAGTTTCTCGTGGTTAATTTGGAAGATGGCACGCGCCGGGCGCATGCTTTATGGAACGGCAATTCTCTTTTTTGCGTTGATCGTTGCGTATATCATTCAAAATATTTTTGTCTTTGATAATATTATGACCTACATTCTTGTTGTGGGCGTGTTTGCCTATGCGCATTCTACTTTTGTGTATTTGCCCGGGAGTGAGCGCACCGAGTATAAGAAATATTCTGTAACGCCCGCGCATCAAGCGGGAGCGGCAGCAAGCATTATGGTGATGGTTATTGTGGCATATATGCTTAATGCAAAACCTATACAAGTTGCGGCGCAGATTATCACCGGCCTCGAGGCATTCAAATCCGCAGACTCTCAACGCGTCATCCGTGATTTTCAGACAGCAATCGATCTTGATACGTTTGGAACCACCGAGACCCGGGAACGAATTGCTGACACCATCGTGCAGATTGCACTGAGTGTTGATAATCTAAACCAGCAATATCTGAATCTTCTAGATTTTAGTATCAGTGAGATGGAAAAAGAATTGCAAGAAAACTCGAGCCCAAGAATTCTCCTGTTTCTGGGTAAACTCTACACGATTCGCGCGAACCTTACTGGTAAGGATGCGGACAAGGCGGAGGCGACCTACCTCGAGCTCCAACGGATCGCACCCAATTACGTGCAGACATATCTTGGGCTTGCAGAGCTTTACTTAATAACCGGTAAGAGCGATAAAGCGGTGGAATCTGTTCGGACTGCTTACTCGCTTCCGGAGAAACATGCAACATTGGGGTCATTGTATTATCCCGTTCTCTCTGTCTACGTGCTCGCGGGGGCTTATAATGATGCGCTGAATCTTGTTGATGTTTACCGGACGACAACACAAAGTCCTCTTATGCATCCGGTATCGTCGCACAATGAAATTGTGATTCTCATCCGGCGCGCACAAAGAAGTGGCGCAATTGGCGGCAGACTAAAGCTTTTCGAAGAGATGAACCGTCTGTTTGTTGAGGACTATGGTTACCCGCAGCCAGCATTGCTCGGTGAGATGATAAATCTCTATAAGTCGGTGGGAGACACGGGACGGGCGGCAGAATTGATTCGGCAGTATGCTACACCGGAAATGAAAGAGAGGGCGCGTATTGATGCAGAAAAAAACCGGAATGAACGCTCTGCGGCTATTGTCAACGATTTTCTTAAAAGTCTTGAAGCGCTTCCCTGACATTCTGAAAATAATTCTATATGCGACAGTGTTTTTCCTGCCGCTTGTTTCCTCGAGATTTTTTTACTTTGGATCGACGTTCACAAAAACGATCTTTTTTACCACGATGGTTGAGATCACGTTTGTCTTGTGGATATCCCAGCATTCTTGGAAACCACAGAAGTTTTTTAGCCCGTTTTTTGTGGTGGTCGGTATTTTTTTTCTCTCGTTCATTATTTCTTATCTGACTGGTGTTGATATGGTTCAGTCGCTGTGGTCGAACTATGAGCGCATGATGGGTATCTGGACTCTCGGACACGTATTTGTTTTTTTTATTATTCTTTCAACCTCATTCAATCAGGAACAAGACTGGGCGTGGATGTTTCGTGTTATGGCGCTTTCGGCTCTTGTTGTGTCGCTTGTCGGGGTTATACAGTTTTTTGAGACAGGAACCTCAACACGGATTACATCAACAGTTTCAAATTCAGCTTTTCTTGCGACCTATCTTTTACTTTCATCAAGCGCGCCTTTCATACTTTTTATACATGGAAAGAAAATTAATGCGGTATCGGTTGGTTGGTTCTCGGTACTTACTCTTATCCTTTTCGTTCTTGTTCTAACTGGCACGCGCGGGGCGATGCTTGGCACTGGCATTCTTTTTATGGTTGCCGCTCTTATGTTTCTTTTCTTCGGTCCGTCCCGCGAGGCAACTCTGGGTCTTTCTAACACCACTGCGAAAAAAATAGTCACTGGTCTTTTTGCCATTTCTGTTCTTGGTGTTTTGTTGGGCGTTGTGTTTCGTGGTTCACTTGTCAATTCCTCGTTTAACCCCCTGCGGCGTCTTGCTTCCGTTTCTTTTTCAAGTCCGGCAGTCGAAGGACGAGTGCTTGCATGGCGCGTTGGTTGGGAGGGGTGGAGAGAACATTTTTTGTTTGGATGGGGGGTAGGAAATTACAATATTTTGTTCGACCGCTACTATGATCCGAGATTGGTTGACCAAGAGCCGTGGTTTGACCGCGCGCACAATTTTGTCGTTGATTTTGGGGCGAGTACCGGTATACTCGGACTCTTTGCATATTTTGCGCTCTTTGTTCTCGCGATCCGAACAGCGAGAGATGCATGGCGTCGGGGCCGGGTGTCGTTTTGGGTGTTTGTGATCGTGAGCGCGACTTTCACCGCACACCTTTTTCAAAGTCTTTTTGTATTTGATACGCTCTCTTCGCTCGTGGTGCTCTTTGTACTGTTTGCTTATATACAAGGTTTAAGCATGGAAGAAAGGGGGGAGTTTACGCAGAAAAAATGGACTCCGCAATTTTTTGTGTATCCAGCGCTTGCATTAATGTTCTTGCTTTTCTATCTTGGGACATGGAAACCTGCACAGGAATCACGAGTTGGCTTACAGGGGTATCAGGCGTTTGCGGCGGGCCAGGATGCGCGCGCAAAAGTGCTTATCGAACAAGCTCTTCTGTACGACACTTATGGCAATATTGACGTCCGGCGAAGTGTTGCTGAATATGTTTTTGATTTTCTAAAAGCCGGCGGATACTCGCGTACTTCTTCGAGAGTCCGCAACGAAGATGAGATGAAGGGCGTTATAGATTACGCAATTGCAAAGATGGAAGAGAATATTCAGGAACGGCCCATGGATGTAAAATGGCGCATGTATCAGGGACAGCTTTACAATCTGGGCGCTATAATTTTTTCGGAACCAAATCAGGAATTTGCCCGCGCGGCCGAGCAGAGATTTCTGGAATCGAGAGAGTTATCGCCCGGGCGGCCGCAAATTTATCTTGAGATTGCACAAGCGCGCAAGATTCAGGGTAATATTTCGGGAATGTGGGAAATCCTTGACGATGGTACCCGTCTTGCGCCAACATATAGAGCAATGCATTATAATGCGCTCGCGCATGCGATTGACTTGAAAGACCTCGTGCGAGAAAAAAAAGAAATTGAATATATTTACCGCTCCGAGGCGTTTCCTGATTACCGGACAATTACGGAAGCGTACTTTAGAGCTGGGCGTTTTGGGGATGCTGTTCGTGTTCAGAAGGATCATATCGCCCAAAAAGAACCGGGTCTTGGTAAAGAATATAAAAACGAAGAGATCGCGGCGCTTTATAAAGATCTCGCCGCTCTCGAGCGTGGTGCAGGTAACAAGGTCGGGGCGCGCGATGCGGCGCTCCGTTATGGGGAGTTAATGCCGGAAAAAAGGGCAGAAGTTGAGGCCTTTTTAAGAAGTTTGGGGTTTTGATATTGTTATGAATAATTCTCAAAAAATGTCAGTCGGTATTATTGGAATCGGCATGGTCGGCCGCGAGCTTGCCCGTTATTTTCAGGAGATGCGGGGTTACGAACGGGGGAAAGATTTATACCTTTATGATATAGATCCCAAAAAATCCTACAGCGATGACGTAATGAAAGGGGAAGTGATATTTGTATGTGTCCCTACACCTCGAAGTCATGACGGGTCGTGTAATACAACAGCTGTCGAGAGTGTCGTTGCGTCGTTTAAAGAACCGCGGATCGTGGTGATCAAATCAACCGTCCCGCCCGGGACCACCGAAGAACTCCAAAAGAAACATCCTCAACATAAACTGCTTTTCAATCCAGAGTTTTTGACGGAGTCTCAAGCATGGCATGACATGGTGAGGCCTGACCGTCAGATTGTTGGATTTACTGCGTTGAGTAAAGATGCGGCGGGCCCAGTTCTTTCTTTGTTGCCCCATGCGCCTTTCATGTCACCATGGGGTTCGGGGTACCAAAGACATCAGCTTTCGGCGACGGAAGCTGAAATAGCGAAGAATTATGGTAATGCGTTTTTTTCAGTAAAGGTTATATTTGCAAATATTATTGCGTCATCATGCGAGGCACTTGGGAAAAAACAAGGAGAAAATAGTATTGAAGATCCTGTGGTGAACTACGAAAATGTTCGGATGGCGCTTGCGGCCGACTATCGCATCGGTGCATCGCATCTGAATGTATATCATGATGGATATCGCGGATTTGGGGGATATTGTTTGCCCAAGGATCTTGATTCGCTCATCACCTTTTTGGATTCTCTCGGTGTTGATTCCTCACTCTTAAAATCAGCGCGCACGTACAATCATGCGCTGTTGGTGTCACAGGGACTCACCCAAGATCGTGTAAGTTCCCACGGGTTTAATCATGATAACGGTTCTTCTACCGACCCTGTTGAGAAAGGATAACCATCAGTGTTTTGAGTACGATCGCAAGATCAAGACCGAGGTCTCGGTTTTTGATGTAAAAAAGATCATACTGTAATTTCAAAAGCGTTTCTTCTTTTGAGGCGTAGTAGTAAGGCGGGTTAATTTGCGCCCAGCCAGAAAGGCCAGGACGGATGAGGTGCCGTACGTCATAGAAGGGGATCTCTTTACGTAAGCTCTCCACGAATTCTGGTCGTTCGGGACGCGGTCCAATAAACGAAAGCTCGCCCCAGATAATATTCCATATTTGCGGAAGCTCGTCGATTCGTGTTGAACGCAGTATTTTTCCGGCGCGCGTGACACGCGTGTCATTGGTTTGGGACCATTGGGCGCCGTTTTCTTCCGCAAGCCCGTCAGATGAAAGCGCGATCATCGTTCGATATTTATAAATCGTAAATGGTTTTCCATAACGGCCCACGCGCTTTTGTCGGATAAAAATAGGTCCCGAAGAATCGATCTTGATCAAAATCGCGATGAGCGGGAAGAGAATAATCGCTCCAAGCCCGATCACGGTTGCGAGGACAATATCAAGAATTCTTTTTACGCCTTCGAAAAATGTTTTTTCAGTTTCGGCGAGGTTCTCCAAAAACCATATCTTTGAGATGAGCGATACAGGAACTTTCCCAAGGATTTGTTCGTAAAACATCGAAGCATCGATAAACCGGATTCGGTTATGAAGGGCTTCATAGAGCGTTCCGATGAGCGCCGTATTTGAGTGTGCTTCTCTTGGTGCAACTACAATATCGATTTTTTGGTCTCGGATGAGCGATAAAATACCCGCTTGGGTGTCTGTGATTCGCGCGGCGATAGAGTATCCAAGCTGGGGGTATGAAAAAATTGTATGTGCGAGTTCTTCAATGTCTGGGGAAGAACCCAAAAGAGCGATTCGAATTTTTGATGTATGTTTGCTGGCCGAGGTAAAAAACAGTCTCCATCCAAGAAGCCCGAGAAGCGTAAAAAGTACCGTTAGAACAAGGTTTGTTTTTGGGGTTATCGTCAGCGCGGGGACGAAATAGAAAAGAGACATTGCGACAAGTCCTCCAGCGAACATTGACGAGACTGCTACTTTCAGCGTTTTCTGATAATTGCTGGTCGTACGGACTTCGTAGAGTCCGGCTATATAAAAGATAAGCACCCAGATAGAGAAAACGATGATAAATGGGAAAATATGGATCGGTATTTCATTAGCAAATTTTACGGGTCCATAGCGGACGAAGAGTGCGATGATGAGTCCAATCCAAAAGATTACAATATCCCCGACAATAAGCATCAATGTTCGATAAGTTCCAAGCGACATACGCCAACCAGTATAGGTGTCTTAATATTAATTATCAAATATGTTCGAGGTTCGAGTAGGTCCCGTCCACAGGACCGCTCTTGACAAATAATACCTCGGGTACTATAATGTCTCATATGTGAGTGTTTGGTGTATTAAGCATCGACTCTTATATGTCCGTGCAAAACCCCCCTTTCGGGGGGTTTTGTATTTTTTTATCTCGCGAGCGGTTGGATTTTGCCTGCCTCTGGTGCGTATAGTATAGTGGTGGTATAGATGCCTCGGTGGGGAGGGCCGATGAAGCTGGCACTCACATAAGGACATATGTGTGGAGTATGACCCTTTATCGGCCCTCTCTGGCGAGGATTTTTATGGCAATAAAAGAACACGTTGATTTAAAACCCTATACGTATTTCAAGATCGGCGGTGAGGCGCGTTTTTTGTCGGAGGTGAAAAACATTGAAGAGCTGAAAGAAGCGGTTCATTTCGCGAAGGAGCATAATCTTCCTTTTGTCGTACTCGGTGCGGCGTCAAACATTTTGATTGCGGATTCCGGATACCGTGGAGTTGTAATACGTGTGCTTCTCCGTGGTATCCAGCGCGACGGCACCCGTCTTGTTGTTGAAGCGGGAGTACCAGATGCCGTTGCCGTCCGGCGTTCTCTCGACGAGAAACTTTCGGGATTTGAATGGGCTATTGGAATTCCGGGAACCATTGGCGGTTCTGTACGCGGGAACGCCGGGTGTTTTGGCGGTGAAATGAAAGATGTTGTTGAACGGATTCGTTTTTTTGATGCGCGCTCCGGAGTGGTTGAAGAAAAAGATAATGCATTCTGCCGATTTGCTTATCGTGAGAGCGTGTTCAAACACTCGCCGCATTTGATTATCCTCTCGGTAACGCTCTCGCTGCACGAGAGAGATCCGGATACAAGCCAAAAACTGGTACGTAAATATTCATCTCTTCGTTCTGATGCCCAGGATATTGGATCATCTTCCGCCGGATGTGTTTTTAAGAATGTTCCGTGGCCGGATGACGAAAAAAAACGTGCGCGGCTTTTGTGGTTAGTTCCCGATCTCGCTGAGTTTTCCAAGTTTCCAACGATACCGATTGGTTTTTTGGTTGACCACCTTGGGCTCAAGGGAAGAAAAATTGGCAACATTAGCATTTCAAAGAAGCACGGGAACTATCTCATAAACAACGGCGGGGCGACCGCGGAAGAGGTTATTATGATGATCGGGATGATAAAGGAATATATCCACCGAAAATTCGATTTGTATCCGGAAGAGGAGATCCAGTATATTGGGTTTGATTGATATTTTCTATGCGCGTAGTCATAAAAGGAAAAAATACTCTGCTCACGCCCCCTATCAAGAAATATATTGAGCAAAAACTTATTCGCCCAACCGAAAAGCTTTTGGGCGGGCGGGCACAGGAAGAGGTGTTGCTTGAGCTTGAACTTGCTCGTACTACGCGCCATCATCGCAAAGGGCAGGTGTGGTTCGCGGAGGCGAATCTCAAGCTTGGCAAGCATCTTATTCGCGCGGAACACGAAGGTGAGGGGCCACACGAGGTTATTGATCTTGTTGAAAATGAGCTCACGCGGGAGATCAAGTCGTTCAAGGAAAGAAGCAAGACGAAAGAAATCCGTGGCGCCCGCAAACTCAAGCGGATGTTGAAGCGGGTATAATTACGCCGCTTTAAAATACGCCTCTTTTGTTGTAGAATAGAGTCCTTATGTCGATTCTGAATGCATTTTTTGGAGATACGAGCGCGCGGGAATTGAAGCGGTTTGCTCATGTGGTTGATGAGATCAATGCGCTTGAAGGGGAGTATGGGAAAAAATCACAGGATGAGATGCGCGCGGAAATTCAGAAATATCGCGAGCAAGCTTGTGCGCTTGAACATGAGAGCCAGAAAGAGTATTTGAGCGAGATTTTGCCGCGCATTTTTGCTATGGTCCGCGAGGCGTCGAAGCGTACGCTGAAAAAACGGCATTTTGATGTCCAGCTTATTGGCGGTATGGTACTCCATGATGGTAAAATCGCCGAGATGCGCACGGGTGAAGGGAAAACGCTCGTTGCAACTCTTCCTGCGTCGCTCAACGCGCTTGTAGGTCGTGGTGCGCACGTGGTGACAGTCAACGATTATCTCGCCCGGCGCGATACTGTTTGGATGGGTGAGGTTTACCATTTTCTTGGACTTACCGTAGGTTGTATCAATCATGAGGCGTCCTATATTTATGACCCGCATTTTAAAGAGGGAAGTAAGGAGGATAAAATGCGCGATGAGCTTGGAAGTTTCAAGGTGGTACAGGAGTTCCTTCGGCCATGCAATCGCCAGGAAGCGTATGCCGCAGATATTACCTATGGCACAAACAACGAATATGGTTTTGACTGGCTCCGCGATAACCTCGAGATTTCACTGGATGGAATGCGCCAGCGGTACCATTATTTCGTGGTTGTTGATGAGGTTGATTCGATTCTTATAGATGAGGCGCGCACACCTCTCATTATTTCGGCGCCGGACGATGAAGCAGCTGATCTTTATAAAGTGTTCGCACAAATCGCTCCCCGGTTGAAAAAAGACCTTGACTACACAATCGATGAGAAACATCGCGCAGTATTGGTGAACGACGAGGGCATTTCCAAAGTAGAAAAACTTCTTGGAGTTCCGGATATTTACAGCGATAAGGGTGTGCGTTACGTGCGGCATCTCGAACAAGCATTGCGCGCGGAAGCGCTTTTTCAGAAAGATCGCCATTACGTTGTAAAAGACGACCAGATCGTTATTGTAGATGAGTTTACGGGCCGTCTCATGCCCGGGAGGCGCTGGTCGGAGGGCTTGCATCAGGCAATCGAAGCAAAAGAGGGGGTTATGATACAGAAAGAGTCTCGCACGCTCGCAACAATTACGTTTCAAAATTATTTCCGGATGTACGAAAAACTTTCAGGTATGACGGGAACCGCGAAAACCTCGGAGGAAGAGTTCCAGAAGGTTTACAATCTCGATGTGATTGTGGTGCCTACGCATATGCCGATGATCCGCAAAGATCATTCAGACCGTGTTTACCAAACCGAAAAAGGAAAGTTTATTGCCGTTGCGCGTGAAGTTAAAGCGCGGTATCAGAAGGGACAACCGGTACTCCTCGGAACGTCGTCGATCGAAAAAAATGAAATCCTTTCGGAGTACCTCAAACGCGAGGGCGTGCCGCATAATGTGCTCAATGCAAAAAATCATGAGCGCGAGGCGGAGATTGTCGCGCAGGCGGGGCGCAAGGGGGCGGTTACGCTTGCTACAAATATTGCGGGTCGCGGTGTTGATATTATCTTCGGGGGAAATCCACCCGACGAAAAAGGAGCGGAAGTGGTTCGAGAGGCGGGCGGCCTTTTTGTGCTTGGCACGGAACGCCACGAGGCGCGCCGTATTGATAACCAGCTTCGGGGCCGCGCGGGCCGCCAGGGCGACCCGGGCGAGAGCCAGTTTTTTCTTTCGCTCGAAGATGATCTTTTGCGCATTTTTGCTTCCGAACGTATCAAGAATCTTATGGGGAGGATGGGTATGCCGGAGGATGAACCCATTGAGGCAAAACTTGTTTCGAAATCAATAGAACAAGCGCAAATAAAAATTGAGGGATTCCATTTTGATTCTCGCAAGCATCTTTTGGACTATGACAATGTTCTTTCAAAACAGAGAAACGCGGTATACCGCATGCGCCGCGAGATGCTTGGCGCGACACCCAGTGCAATAGATACAAAGATAAAAGAAATACTCGGGGAATTTACGCGCTCGGTACTTGCGTCGCACGAGACACGCGAAGAGGCGCAAAAAACCATCAATGCGGTTATGGCGCGCGAAGACAAGTTGCTTCTTCCACCCGAGAACACCGATGTTCCCGAGGAACTCGATACGGTGCTTGAGGCGGAATACCAAATGCGCGTCCAGAAAGATAAAGACAGTTTTCTTGAGAATGCCCGCGCACTCTTTTTACAAATTATTGATATGCTCTGGCGGGATCACTTGGAGGTGATGGAGTATATGCGTTCGTCAGTGGGGCTTCGCGCATACGGCCAGCGTGACCCGCTTGTGGAATACAAAAACGAAGGCCACCGGCTTTTTAAAGAGTTCAACGCCAATATGACGAATCTCTTTGTGCAGAATCTTTTTAAGATGGGTGTTGCGCAACCTCTCCATGTACATCAGCCGCGCATGATTACCAATGAACAAAAAAACGTCGCCAGTCGCATACTTGGAAACTCGGTTTCCAAGTCGGAGAGAGTTGGGAGAAACGACCCCTGCCCATGCGGGAGTGGGAAGAAATATAAAAGATGTCATGGGAAATAGGAATGTAAAAAACGTTGTTGTAGGTCTATTATCTCAAAAAAGAGGGAACGACTTGATCGAATATCTTCTAGTGAAATCGAGAAAAGATTTTGGTCGATATACTGGTTACTGGTATCCACCAGGTGGTCATCTCGAAGAAGAAGAGGACGAAAGGGCCGCTCTTATCCGAGAAATAGAAGAAGAACTTGGTTTAAATGTCAAACCTATCAATAAGATTGCAACAACACCAGGAGATACCGAAAACCAGATGACTCATTGGTGGGAGTGTAAATTGTTATCAGATAAGATAAAAATTAATCAAGAAGAAATAACTGAAATAGGCTGGTTCACAAAAGATGATATGGAAAATATGCAGCTATGGCCAGCAACAAAAGTTTTTTTCGAAGAATATATCTTCTCTCATGAGGATTAAGAGATAAATTCAAGAGATGTCATGGAAAGTAATAACATTGTAATCGAACTGCATATACATGATTTTGACAAAGCAAGGGATTTTTATTCGAAGCTGGATTTTGAAGTTGTTTCCGAAGATCCGATCGGTGAACACCTGGGCTATATGGTACTGCAGTTAGGTAGTACGCGATTAAATTTTTACGGCGGGGAAGAGCGGGTTTCAGATCATGCGTTTTTCCGCGATTTCCCGAAAGAAACTCCGAGAGGTTATGAAGTTGAGATAACGATACCTGTTGATGATGTGGAGGGATATTATAAAAAAGTATTATCCAAAATCTGCGGCCATATCGCACAGGAGCTTATCATGAAGCGATGGGGAAAGAAAGATTTCAGATTAGTAGACCCTTTCGGTTTCTATCTTCGGTTTACTGAACCGATGAATTGGCTACTCTGTTGCTGCGGCTCCGGTAAAAATTGGAAGAAGTGTCATGGGGCATCATAATACTTAAGGCTGCCTTTGGTAATACGTATGGAAACGGGAAGAAGTATAAGAAGTGTCATTGGGCATAAGACTATGAAAAAACTGCTAACACTCTGTATAATTCATCAACATCCGAAGGTATTGCTCGGCATGAAAAAACGCGGATTCGGGGCGGGTCGATGGAATGGTTTTGGTGGTAAGGTGGAAAAGAGTGAAACTATAGAGGAGGCGGTTGCCCGTGAACTTAAAGAAGAGGCAGGCCTTGAAGCTGTGGAGATAACGAAAAAAGGAGTGGTTGATTTCGAGTTTGAAAATGATCCCAAGATTCTCGAGGTGCATATTTTTCACGTCGCGAAGTTTAAGGGAAGTCCCAAAGAAACTGAAGAAATGAGGCCGAAGTGGTTTCATGTCAACGAAATACCTTTTGAACAAATGTGGTCTGATGATGTTCATTGGATGCCTCTCCTTTTGAGCGGTAAGAAGTTTAGAGGAAGATTTCTTTTTGATAAACCGTCTAATGCCGAATATTCGTCAAAGATTCTCGATAAAGACTTATTCGAAGTGGAGGAAATATAAAACATGAAGATAGGAATTATTGGGAGCATGCATTTTAGTGAGAAGATGCTTGAGATTGCGGAAAATCTTAAGGCGTTTGGTCATGAGCCGCTTCTCTCAAATTTTGTTGTTTCTTTTTCGGGGAAAAATGACAAAGAGAAAGAGCGATTAAAGCTTGATCAGAAGTTCAACGAAGATGCTATGCGGCGCGATTGGGATACAATGAAAGAAGCGGACGCACTTCTTGTGGTTAACCTCGAGCGACATGGTATACCAAATTACATCGGAGGCAATACGCTTTTTGAATTGGCGGCAGGATATTTTGCTGGCAAGAAGATATTCTTGTGGAACCCAATTCCTGATATTCGCTACTATAAATCAGAAATTGAAGCCGTAAGGCCGATTATCATCAATGGAAATTTATCCAAAATAAGTTAGAGTTTAGAAGTGATACCTAAGACCGCCTTTGGTAATCACGTTGTAACAAATGGCCCGGCCGCTTGACACGGTCGGGCTGCTCGCGCTAGTCGGCTCAACTCACTCTGGTCGGGGCGTTTTCGCGCCAGTTGCGAGGAATGGGAACGCTTTCTCGATCTCCTTCTTGAATCCTGGGTGACCGAGCCCGGCGAGGCGCGTGTCGGCCTCCGCCAAGAGGTTTTCGATTCTCGCTACTCCCTCGAGGCAGTCGATCAGCGCTGCGGGTATCCCGTACCCGAGATCGATGGAGAAGCGAATCCCTCTCTCCGTGACGTGTACTTCCGCTGACGCAAGTGTCTCACCACCATCCGCTGCGCTCATACGATCTCCCAAGGTGCAAAGGAAGCCTCCATTGGCTTATAAAAACAGTGTATACCAAAAATGTTACGAATCGCAAGCAACAGATGTTACAATAAACTATGATAGTTGTGCTTAATTTTGGGAGCCAGTTTGCGCATTTAATTGCGCGGCGCGTGCGGGATCTCGGTGTAAAGGCCGAGATTTTGCCTTTTGACACGCCCGCAAAGCATATTTTGACATTCAAGCCCGCTGGCATTATTTTCTCCGGCGGCCCAGCATCGGTGCTGGAAAAAAGAAGCCCGCGGCCCGCGCGCGGAGTATTTCACCTTGGCATCCCGATTCTCGGCATCTGTTATGGTGAACAGGTAATGGCTGAAATGCTTGGCGGAAAGGTATCAGCGGGCCTCCGGCGCGAGTTCGGTAAAGAGATGCTTGTTATCGGCAGGAAAGGAGAGCTTTTCAATGGTCTTGGTAAAAATGAGGTCGTTTGGTTTTCTCATGGCGACCAAGTTGTAAAGATTCCAAAGGGTTTTGTGCGCTTTGCCTCTACGCATGATTGCTCAAATGCCGCGATTGCAGACAAAACTCTCAATTTTTATGGCATCCAGTTTCATCCCGAAGTGACCCACACAAAAAACGGCACAAAAATCCTTTCAAATTTTCTTTTTAATATATGCCACGCCAAAAAAGATTGGAGAGTTGCAGATTTAAAGAAAAATCTCATCGGCGTGTTTAAAAATCATATCGGCAGTGATCATGTATTGGTCGGCATTTCTGGCGGTGTTGATTCGCTTGTTGCCGCCACAGTTTTACATAAAGCAATCGGCAGTCAGCTCCACGCTGTTTTTGTTGATACTGGGCTATTGCGTGAGAATGAAGCTCGTGATGCCGCCTTATCTTTGCGGGCGCAAGGTTTTCAAAATCTCCGCGTTATGCCCGCAGAGGCAGTATTTTTGCGGCGCCTGCGCGGCGTGCAAAACCCCGAGCAAAAACGCAAAATTATTGGCCATACCTTTATTAAAATTTTTGAGCGTGTTGCAAAACGCGAATTTCGGCGGTATCCGATAAAATATTTTGCGCAAGGTACGATTTATCCGGATCGCATTGAATCTGCGGAGCCGTCTAGGCATGCATCAAAGATCAAGAGCCACCATAATCTTACATTGCCTGAAAAACTTGATTTTGAAATTATTGAGCCGCTTCGTGATTTATACAAAGACGAGGTCCGCCGCTTGGGGCTTCTGATGAACTTGCCGAAAAATCTTTTGTGGCGGCATCCATTTCCGGGGCCGGGGCTCGCGGTGCGCATTGTGGGCGAAGTAACGCGCGAGCGCCTAAAAATTCTTCGCGAAGCCGATGCCATTTATCTTCAGGAGCTTCAAAGAGCCAATGAATATGATAAAATTTGGCAGGCATTTGCTGTGCTTTTGCCGCTCAAGACCGTAGGCGTGATGGGTGATGCGCGTACCTATGAATATATTGTTTCGCTTCGTGCGGTTGATTCGATTGACGGCATGAGCGCCGATTGGCACAAGATGCCGCAGGACTTGCTTGAGCGGATCTCGAGCCGTATTGTAAGAGAAGTGCGCGGCGTCAATCGTGTGCTTTACGATATTACCCAAAAGCCGCCAGCGACCATTGAATATGAATGATAGCAGCAAAACACGAATATGAACGAACAGTTCCCAAATAATCTTGGAAATCCTGAAAAGCCGAAATACCGCAAAACCGAGCGCTTTGAACCGGACGATCCGTTCGGTTCCCTCAACCATCTTTTAGAAGATTACGATTGGGAAGAGTCACGATATATTTTATCAGAGGACCAGCGCGAACGCCTTGAGAGGGCGATTGCCGCGAACAAACCAGAAGAGTCGCCGGTTTTTGAGAAGGTGTTGGAAAATTACGAGGGCAACGTGCTCCGTCCCAACATCATTCATCAAATCTTTGCACTTTTTGACGATATAGAGCAGTTATTACCCGACGATGCTCAATATTTTCGTGAAAAGCTGCGGGGCATTGATGATCGGATCAAAGGGCGTTTCCAATCAATGGCGACAGACGGCGAACAAACCAAAGATGCTGGCGTGCATGTCCCAGTACCGTATGATGTTGTTAAAGACTTGCGTACACTGTTGCTCGAATACCGCGATGAGCTCGCCGTGCACGATGAAATAAAAAAGCGCGGTATCACGCAAGAATAAAGTATTGAGAGGCAAGTCGATTTTTGTTAATATGGTTTTCAGAAACTATGGATCAACAGAGCCAAGAATATAAGAAAATGGATCTCAAACGTGGTGTTGACTATATTGGTGTTTGCTGCGTTTTTTACTGTCATGATGGCAAGGGGAAACTTTTGATGCACAAAAGAAGCGAAAAGTGCCGTGACGAAAAAGGAAGATGGGATGCAGGTTCCGGATCGATGGAATTCGGTGAGACGTTTGATGATGCGGTGCGCCGCGAGATCCGCGAAGAATATTGCGCAGACGTGATAGACTTACATCATGCGGGCGTGAGTAGTGTGGTGAGAGAAAGGAATGGTATGAAAACTCATTGGATCGCAGTTGTATTCGCCGCCAAAGTTGCGCCAGAACAGGTACGACTCGGGGATCCGGAGTATATGGATGAAATTGGTTGGTTCGCGCCCAGTGAGCTGCCATCTCCACTACACTCAAAATTTTTTGATCATTTGGAATTAGTGAAAAAGGTAGTTGATTTTTCTTAGATGCAGGG
>Ga0209542_10003044_pt1 | contig 36424 bp, 41 predicted proteins | sample RifCSPhighO2_01_FD_184028 | JGI IMG/M metagenome (GOLD analysis project Ga0209542, IMG submission 184028) | Soil microbial communities from Rifle, Colorado - Rifle CSP2_plank highO2_0.1 (SPAdes) (version 2) | ecosystem: Environmental > Terrestrial > Deep subsurface > Rock core/Sediment ...
TGAATTAGCCTTGCGGCCTCTCTTCTAATTCTCGGCATGTTCTTGCTATTTGTGTATGACATATACTTGATGATATTCCACCAAGTGGTGCCAAGCTATTGAACCTATACGTAATACTTGACAGTTAATCCATAGTGTGACAAATTGAAATGGCAGTTCTTTCACACGCACTTGTATTGGACTCCATGCCAGTACAAGCCAGCCGCCCCTAACGGGCAAGGAGGAATCATGGAGATCCGCCTCACACACAGCATCCGCGTAGCACTCGATGCATTCCTACAACTTCAACTAGGTAGCTTGAAAATGCTTGAGGAGGGAGAAAATGCATTGACCGTGATAGCAAAACCACAATGGTCCGAATTCTTCCTCCCAAGTCGCATCGTGAGTACACCCGTAGTAAGGACGGATAGACAGGAACGTGACGAGAAACACACCCTTAGTTTCTGGCGTCTGCGGCGAGAGGTTTCATTTTATGTTTTTTGCACTCTCCAAAATAGATACATCGCTACTGTCACTCTTGTTGGGCAAAAGAATGATGGTGAATATATAGATGATGGATCATGGTGGGCTGCTGCCACAATCTGCTATCCAATGAAATTAGATTTTCTTCCAGAAAGGTGGACAACACGGAGGTTGCAAGGAAATTCCGTGACACAGTGGGCATAGTCCACCTTTAGCGGATCTCAACGCCGACACTTAACAGTGTCGGCGTTTTTTTTAACCAAAGGCTCATTTCCTGCCATTTGAGCCGTTCCAACCTAATGACATAGCCCAAGACATCAAACGTCCAAGAGGACGTTTGATGTCAAATTTATAATTATTTCTGCGTCAGTCCGCGTTCATTCTGCGTAGGTCTGCGCTAAATGCTTTAGCGTTTAGACCACTGTGGGGCCTTCCTAGCCTTCTTCAAGCCGAATTTGCGGCGTTCTTTCATTCGAGGATCTCGTTTTAGGTATCCGTGAACTTTCAATTTCTTTCTCATTTCCTCATTGTATTTAACCAAAGCTCTGGCAATGCCGTGTCGAAGAGCTCCAGCTTGAGATACTATTCCTCCCCCGTTTAATTTTACACTAACAGCAAATTTATCATCAATCTTCACTTTATCAAAAGGATCATGCGCTATTGCTTGAAGGTCTGGAGTAATAAAATATTGCAGATAATCCTTATCATTTACAATGATTGAATTCTTGCTTGCTGAGCTAATTCTTACGCGAGCAACAGAAGTTTTTCTTCTGCCGACTGCCTCAAAATATTTACTTTTTTTATCGTCATTCGTCATTCGTTATACTTTATTCAAATTTCAAATTCTTTATCATTCTACTTCTAAGTTTATTTTTTGGGAGCATTCCGAATATCGTTTGTCTTAAAGCCTCTCTTTTCCCTTTCTTTGAAATTGCATGCCGGAGAGTTTGATACCTTAATCCCCCGGGGTATCCTGAATAATAAGCGTATTTTTTTTGAGAAGCTTTTTTTTCGGCCACATCAATTTCATCTGCTCCGCTAATACTAACTTCAACTTCCGGCACGACATTTCTTGCAAAATGAGTTGAATTTTTGCCCATAAGAATTCTCGCCGCCTCTGTAGCAACTCTGCCCATTTTTTTCCCTTTTGCGTCAATCTTATACTGCATGACCATACGATATTAATTAAAAATTGAAAATTGTAAATTGGAAATTAGTTCTATACCCACTCAATTATTGCTCTTGGACTGCCATCGCTTAAGCGTCTACCAAGTTTTGTAATTCTTGTGTATCCGCCTGACCTATCCTTATATCTTGGTCCGATAGTTTCTATAACTTTACTGGCCATTTTTTCTCCAATTACAGATTTAATAGCTCTCTGTCCAGAAAGAGATTCCTTTTTGCTGTAAGTAATAAGTCTCTCAGCTAATGGACGAAGCTCTTTGGCTTTCGCTTCGGTGGTTTCTATTTTTTCTCTTTTTACGAGTGCAACAGCAAGGGCGCGCAGAAGCGCTTTCCGTTGATTTCTCTCTCTTCCAAGTTTTCTGTTGTTATTATGATGACGCATGCTAGAGATTCTTAGCGAGGTTTACGAGCTTAGAAGCTCTTGCACCCCGCACCAATTTTGCCCCTGCGACTGTTTGCGCAGTGCGTGCACCGAATAGGTGCCTCCGGTCATGGGCGAAGCGCTGCGCCCCACGAGGGATGTGGCTATCCGCCACTCGCGCTTCGCGTTGTTATTCTGCTGCAAAATTGGTGCTGGAGTTAAGTAAATCATATTCACTTCGTTCATTGATTTTCTAAATCATTTTAATGTTATCCCATATCCCGCCATAACTGACTTGATCTCAGTGATTCCTTTTGCGCCAAGTCCATCAATTTCCATCAAATCTTTTTCTTTCTTTCTTGCCAGCCCCCCGACAGTCCTGATATTTGCTTTGGAAAGAGCGTTTTGAGTTCGAAGGGAGAGTCCGATTGACTCAATTCTAGTTTTCAGAAGCTCTGTGTCGGGCTCTATTGCAATAGGAACTTCCGCATTGGCTGCCTCAAGCTTTTCCTCAACTTCTTCCTTAAAACCGACAATTGCACGCAATTGGCTAATCATAATATCAATTGCTGTTTCAAGTGCTGATTTTGGTGTGATTGTGCCGTCAGTTTCTATGAAAATCTTAAGGCGGTTAAAATCAGTTCTATCACCTACGCGCATATTTTCAACTTCATAACTGACTCTGCGTATAGGAGTAAAAATCGCATCAAGAGCAATAGTGCCGATATCAACTCGATTTTTCTGTATAATTTCTTTGGGTACGTAGCCAAGTCCCTTTTCAGTAAAAATTTCCATATCAAGTTCGGCGCCTTTGTCAGTAAGGGTGGCAATAACTTGATCGGGATTAAGTATTTCAATCTGGCCAGGAGCATCAATATCAGAGGCTGTTACGATTTTTACGCCCTTAACTTTGAGACTCATAGTCTGCGGCTCATCAGTGAGTATTCTGAATCTTACTTTTTTGAGGTTGAGCATCATAGTTATTACATCCTCTTTGATGCCATTTATAGTTGAAAACTCGTGGGATATTCCATTGATTTTAACAGATGTTATTGCCGCCCCCGGAAGCGAAGAAAGAATTATTCTTCGCAAAGAATTGCCGATAGTGTGACCATAGCCCGGATAAAAACCGTCAATTTCATAAGTGCCGCTAAAATTATCTTCAAATACAATTCTTGGTTTTGACGGCAAAATTATTGAATTTTCATTCATGTTATTTAATTATTATTTAAATTAACGACTGTAAAACTCTAATATTAAATTTATATCAAACATTAAATCCCTCGGATCGTATACTGGCAATGATTCAACCTTTACCTCAAGTTTGTCAGCTAGAAGTGAAAGCCATGTTGGCGGTTTTTTTTCCTTAACTTTCTCTTTTGCAATAGAAAAATATTTGTTTAATAAACTACCTTCTCTTACTGACACTGTGTCGTTAACTGAGAGTCTATATGATGGAACAGTAATCCTTTTTCCATTGACAAGAATGTGACCATGAGAAACAAGTTGCCGGGCGGCCAACCGAGAAGGAGCAAATCCTGCACGGTACACTACGTTGTCAGCTCTTAACTCAAGAGAGTAGAAAAGTTCACTTACCGCACCAGTTCTTTTTTTTGCAAGTGCAAATTTGGCGTATTTTGAAAATTGGCGCTCACTTAATCCGTACATGAAGCGAGCTTTCTGTTTTTCAAGCATCTGAATACCAAAATCTGATTTAGGGCGCGAAAAAGCTCTGCCACCCTTTTCCTTCCTTGATTGTGAAAGGACAAATTTTTGTGTTTGGGTTTTATCAAAAATAGAAACCCCCAATCTTCTTGCAATTTTATATTTTGGACCTATTCGCATTTTTTTAAGTAATTCATACTCGTTTCACTCATTGATTTTCTAAACTCGTCGGGGTTTCTTAGGTTTTGGACCGTTGTGTGGCACTGGTGTTGCGTCCTTTATTGAGGTTAGATTAATACCTTTTGAAATGAATCCTCTGATTGCTGCTTCCCTTCCAGAACCAACTCCTTTAACTACGACGGCCACCTCCTTTATTCCTATAACTTGAGCCTTTATTGCGACTGTCTCGCCGACCTTGGTCGCGGCAAACGGAGTTCCCTTTTTTGCGCCTTTAAAACCCAGGGATCCGCTTGATGACCAGCAAAGCGCATTACCTTTCATATCTGCCAAAAGTACCTTAGTGTTATTGTAGGTTGACTCAACATTAAGCCTACCCACATCAGCGTGTTTTTTTGAGACTGAAGGTATAGTCTCTTTTTTACCATCTTCAGAGCTTCCTTCTTCCTCTTTTGTAATAATCCTCTTTTTACCCATTTGTAAATTTATAAGCTACACAAACTGCCCCATGCAACTGCTCTGGGGCAGTTTCTCCCCATATTATTTATGCTCAAAATATAACATAAAGCTTGTTTTATAGTCAAATTACTATGTTTTTTCTACTCCCTTTCTTCCAGTTCCCATTGTTTTTCTCACATTACCTCTTCGTGTTCTAGAATTTGTTTTTGTTCTTTGACCGCGCACTGGTAAAACTTTTGAATGTCTTAAACCTCTGTAGCTTTTAATATCTTTGAGTCTCTTTATGTTTGACGCCACATCTCTTTTCAAATCCCCTTCAACTTTAAGGCCTTCTATTATTTTTCTAATCTCATTTTCCTGGCTGGTTGAAATATCCTTAGGCTTTAAACCCAAAGGCACATTGGCTTGATTCAATATTTTTACCGACAATGGCCTGCCTATGCCGTATATTGCAGTGAGCGCGATCTCAATTCTTTTATTGTCAGGTAGTGTTATTCCCAGTATTCTCATGATAGATTAAAAGTTAAATATAAAAAATTAAATATACAAAGTAAATATTAAAAATGAGATCATATTATTTTTGTTCCATAGGGCCATTTTTGCTTTTTCCTGTTTAATATTTAATTTTACTATCCTTGTCTTTGTTTATGTCTCTTATTTGCCTTGCAAATAACATAAAGAATTCCGTGTCTGCGGACTATCTGGCAATGACGGCAAATTTTTTTTACTGATGCGCGAACTTTCATCCCGTAGTGAAAAATGACATTACTTGTTCAAGTAGTCCCATTTTGATGTTAAATTTTCTAAATAATATGGTTTCCCATTAATTAATGTTGAGATCCGTTTTAACGATGCCATTTTCTACTACGAGATTCATCTCTGGCTGTGACCGCGTTTTTTAACGGATCATCAGGCTAATCATTTTACACATTGAAACCATTTGGTCAATATTAGAGCCGTTTTATTATTCTCCCTTTTCCGCCATAAGGATCGAGCTCCACCTCGACTCTGTCACCAACAAGAACCCTTATTTTGTTCAAACGCATCTTACCGGATAAATACGCCATAAATTCAGTGCCGCCACTGACAGGTATGACTCTAAAAAGTACGTTTGGCAGAGCCTCCGTTACATTGCAAAGTATCACTTCTTGATTACCACCTGCCATTTTTCAGTCTGATGAATTAATTATAATCTTAACCTTATCAGAATTTAATGGTACGGTCTTTCTCCAGAAGGGCCTGATCACCACTCTACCTTCTTTGATTTCAGGGAAACTCTTGAAAATTTCACCTGATTGCAATTTTGTCATTCCAGCTAATTCACTCCTAAGCTTATCTTCATCAATTTGAGAAACAAAATTAATCTCTCCGGCAATCTTAAAGTTGAATTTGTCGTTTGAGGCGGGGTTGAAAGCTGATTTATCAAGAAAGCTAAAATTTATTTCATCTATATTAGAGATATCAAACCTTACTGGGCTCGTTGTGCCGTTTTCCAGATTATCCATGAGATATCTGGCCAAATCGCTTTTTTTGAAAATTACACTTAATAACGTACCCTTTTCATTTATCATCACTTTATTATCACCCTGATCTGATTGCGGCAAAGATTCAAAATTGTAAATCATTGACTCGGGGAATATGGAATAATCACTGGGCAACTGTGAGGATGCCTCATTGGCAAGACTTGCAGTCAATTTGGATTGCAAGTCTTTTCTTGCATTCTGTAAATCATCTTCAGAAATTTTTTTGATTGTGCCGACAAAACCTCCTGACATTTCTGTTTTACTTCTGGCATAAATTGCTTTGAATCTCGGATCATTCTTGAAACCTGGGATTGTAAAATCTTTGAGATCTATATTGTATTTATCACCGGCACTATCTGCATAAACTGTAACTTCCACACTTCCAGGCGTCATCTGTGCTCCACTTCCCTCCCTTCCGGGGATAAGGACAGAGTCGCTAATTTTATAAATAAGTCCTTCAGGAGTTTCAAATCTGGTGTTTTTAACCAGACGAAGCGGTGAAGAATCATAAGTATTATAAATCACAATCTTGCCGGAGGCCTTTTTTTCAACATATTCCTCACCTGTGGCATTTACTAGTTTGCCTGCCTCCTTGGTATTGGTTATTACCTGATAGCCGACACTTGACTCATCTGGATTCAATTTTGCAGAAAATATTTTGTCTCCGTCAGAATCAATCTTTTTTTGGAGCGGTGTAATATAGACTGTGGCACCGGCAGAATTTGTCACTATTGCAAAAATAACTATTAGAAGCGCAACACCGGAGGCGACCCAAATACCTTTATGTTTAATCTTGGTAAATTCAAAAAAACTACTCCTTTTTTTCTCCTCGTAGGGATAAACTACCGGCATGTCCTCCCCATTCAAACTTTCATCTTTAAATGAAGGTACTGCAGAATCTGGCCGTTTTGGGCGTTTCGGCAAAGAGATGTTTCTTATTGATCTTTTTTCAGGAGGAATGATATCTTGAAAAAATTTTTTAGCCATAATTCTTGATTGTTAATTTTCTAAAAAATTTGAGTCCGTTAAATTTTATAAACAATTAACTGCTTAAATAATACACTATATACAAATTTTGTTAAATTTTGGAAGATTAATATTATCAAATTTAAACACCATCTTCCATCTGTGCTATAAAATAGGTTTCTATGTACATTGCAGCCTCAGATGGAACTCCCTTGGCAAGTGAAATTTTATCACTCAATAATTTCTCTGAAAAATCTGCAATGTTGTAACTATTTTGAAATATTATTTTTATAAAGCCAGAGAATTCATTTGTAAGAAGGAATCCCTTAAATGAAACGCCACCCAGATCATGCTTAGAGATTATCTGGTCTAACTTATTTCTAAATTCCTTGAAATACATTTCAGTTTCGAATCTGACCAAGCCAGCCGCTTTATCATCAAGAATTCCTTTTTTAAACATTTCCAGATATGAATCTGCTATATCAACCGATGTTTTAGATGCATGAGCTATTCTTCTAATCAGTTCATTTCTTCCAAAATCAATGATTTCAATTAGGGCAATGTGCGGGCTCTCAATTGCGATCTCTGTTGTTTCACTTGTAAAATTTATAAGCAGCAGATTGTCATTATGAGGAAAAATTTTGCGCAGTGTCCAAAGGGCGCTGTATACAAAAGTAAAATCCCTGAAGCTTTGAGTATTGAGATATTGAGTTACTAACTCATGTATTTTCTTTTCAGTTGCGAAAGGAACCGCGCTCAAATATAAACTAAAATTAGCTTCAGTGGCTTTCTTCATATAAGGGTCTCCAGTCTCATAACCATTAAGTCTGATTTTTAGGAAATTTCGCTCAATTACTTTAAATTCCTTCTCAAAACTAAATCTTTCTTTACCTTCAGAAATTGTTGATTTAAATTTTTTCTCCTCCTCATCAAGAATCTTATTAATGAATTTTTTGTCTAGGACGAATTCTTTGTTATCGATTAAATTCAGTTCTTTAAGGTAAGAGATATGCCAAGAAGCGGAAAAAAATATATAAACATTATCAATTTTTTTATCGGATAACTTCGTGAATTCATTGTTCTGATGAATTTCATAAGATATCGCTTTTAGTGCGCTTTCTGCAGACTTAAAAATCTGGTTCTGAAGCTCAACTTTGTTAGGAATTTCCTGCACTGGAATTCTAACTTCAGTTTGATGAAGTATTTTCGGATTTTCTTCTTTTTTTAACAAAACGAGTGCCGCAGCAATTCTTGTGCTGCCTATATCGCAAATAACTGACAACTTGCTTTGGGTTTTGTTTTCCCAAAATGACATAGTTTGAAAGAATAAAGAATTATGAATAAGGATTTATGAATATATTAACACAAGAGATCACTCTAATTTAGCTTTAATACGACGAACACCAGCTGAAACCGCTTCTTCTTTTAAAATTTTAAACCTGCCCAACTCGCCAGTCTGATCAATATGAGGACCACCGCAGAATTCCTTGGAAATTATATTTCCGTCTTTGTCTTCAATAAAATAGATAGAGACAACTTCAGGGTATTTTGCGCCGAATTCCATCTCTGCTCCAAGGCTCTCAGCTTCAACTCTGGGCATCTCTTTTCTTATGACTTTGAGGTTTTCATTAATTCTTAGGTTGACAATATCCTCAGCTTTCTTTAATTCCTCTGCTGTAAGTTTTCTTGGAAATGAAAAGTCCATTCGCAGTCTCTCCTGCGTGATATTACTGCCCCTTTGTTTTACATCTTTGCCAAACAACTCCTGAAGGGCAGCTAAAAGCAAATGATGGGCTGTATGAAGCCTGATAGTTTGTGATTCCAAATCCGCAAGGCCACCTTTAAACATTCCTGCAGAGGATGTTCTTGATAATTCCTGATGATCTTTTAACTTTTTATTAAATTCTTCAATATCAATAACAACATTTTTCTCCTTAGCTAATTCAAGAGTAAGTTCAAGAGGAAAACCGTATGTGGTAAAGAGCGTGAAAGCATCTGCACCTCTTTCAAATTCTTTAAGACCATTTTCAAGAGTACCTTCAAAGCGATCTATCTCATCACCTATTCCCCCTTCAATTATTCTCTTATTCTCACGAATAAGAGAATAGATGTTTCCGTATTCCTTATTAATTACGTCAATTAATGAGACTAGATTATTTTTACTTATCCCCAATTGTTTTCCATAACGAACCATTCTTCTTATTATTCTCCTTAATATATATCCTCTATCAGTGTTTGATGGCACTACCCCATCGGAAGCCATGAAAACAGCTGTTCTAATATGATCTGCCACGATTCGCTCGGCATGGAAACTAATTTCATGACTAACAAACTCTCTGATTTTAGAAATAATTGGTTCAAATAGATCAGTTTCAAAAATATTTTTTTTGTTTTGGACTGAAACTGCAAGGCGCTCTAAACCCATACCTGTATCAATACCTAAAGTCTCTAATTTCTTGAGTGATTTATCTGAGTTTTGATAATATTCGTTGAAAACCAGATTCCAGATTTCAACTCCATTTACATAAATTTCACTTGTCGGACCGCACGGACCCTCAAGTCCGGTTGGGCCCCAGAAATTATCTTCTCTTCCAGCTTTTTTGATTTCAATATTCGGATCAACCTCTTTCCAGATTTTTTCTGATTCACTATCAGCTGGTATATCGAGCTCGCCCTTGAAAACAGAGACATAATCAATTCTTAAACCCATTTCCTTTGTAATAAAATCATAACCGTATTGAATTGCCTTCTTTTTGCCGTAGCCCCCAAAACTAAAATTCCCAAGCATTTCAAAAAAAGTTAAGTGTGACTCATCTCCGACACTTTCAATATCAGATGTGCGAACGCATTTTTGAATTGAGGCAGTATTTAAAGAACCAAAATTTTTAATTGCCTCTTTTGGGGCAGTGAAATATGGCTTAAACTGCTGCATCCCAGCAGTTGTAAAAAGGACTGATGGATCATTTTCCGGCACTAAAGAAGCCGAAGGAACAACAATATGGTCTCTCTTTTCAAAAAATTCTAGGAATTTTTTACGTATTTCCTCTGAAGTCATTAATTGTTTATATTATATTTTCTTGACAAAATAGTAAATTACATTAATTTGAGATTGGATACAGCATAGGAGAGAGCCGATGAAAGTCAAACTGTTTGTTCCCCATGATGGAGACGAGGGCTGGGGAATGGAGTTTGAGGCAGAGACAGAAGAGGAGAGACTAGTAATTGGAATCCTTCGCCAAAATCTTCACTCTTTATTTGTCGAGAATGCTTTTGATGATAATCAGTCTATTAGATTTCAGGCAAACCCATTGTTTAGATAAGCAGTGTTAATTCACTGCTTTTTTATAAAGTAAATTGCCCATTTTTATAAATTACTTTTGTCTTGCCGCTTGGTAGATACGCTGTAACTGTGCGCGGCGAAGTGGACATTATATCAGTGTGAACTACTGAATCATTAAAACCGAGTTTAATTAATTTTGATTTAGAAACTTTTTTTATATTCCCCCGGTAACAGTCATGATAAGAGGCACCCAATGCCAAATGAGTATTACCGTGGGGCCCGCCGACATTTTCATCAAAAAGAGTTTCAGCCATGAACTTTCTAATTCTTGAAAACCTGCCATCAGTCAGAGAGTATTCGCCAATCTTATCTGCATTTTTTGTCGCTATCATTGCTTTAAGAACTTTTTCGTTCTTTTTTGCTTTACTCCTTATTACCCTCCCATTTTTAAACCATAGTTCAATTCCAGTTATCAAATTTCCATATCTATATAACGGTTTATTAAATCGGATCCATCCATTTGTCCCGCGCCAGTCTGGAGATGTATAAATTTCATAGCTTGGGATATTATGACCGCGTGAGATCTGCCAAATTCTGTCTTTGCCGATTTTAATCCATAAATCAGCATCCGGCCCCCTGATGTGAACCTTTTCAATTCTTAAATCACTCAACTTTTTTCTGTTAATTTCATTTTCTCTAAGAATTTTTTTCCACTCTTTAATTGGGTCTTTCTTATCCAAAAAACAAGCTTTAATAATCTCACTCCAGTATTGCTTTATACTCAAACCCGCTTCCTTGGCTTGACCCTCTGTTCCATAAAGACAAATTGTCCACGTTAATTTCCCTGAATTTTCTTTAATTTGCCACCAATCATGATAAGGTTTTTTGGCTTTTTGGGCTGTCATTATCTTTTTTGCATCAATACCTTTAAGAGAATGAGGATCAACATCAGCATCAACGCCAAGCTGATGATCAATAGTGTTAATCTGGGCTTTCATAAGTTTGGCGGGAAAAAATTTTAACTGATCAATATTGGCAATATTATAAAAATCTTTATTTGTAGGAAATCTTCTCTCGCTATCCGGAGTATATCTTCCTATGACATGGCCGCCCGCCTTCCAGATAGCCTTCAAAATTTCATGATAAAGAGGTTTTGCTACCTCTGGTGACCACACCATTACTACATCTCCTTTTTTAATTCCTTTACCAAAGCCTAAAGCAAAATTAACCATCACATCGGCGTATTTTTCTAAAATTTTTTTAGGAGGTGTGTATGGCATTAGACAAACTCTTTTAATTTTTTAAAGTCTTCTTTCAATGCTGTAAGCATGTTTGAATTGTAAACTGCAACGGCTGGATGATAGAGCGGTAGTATTGTTAGCTTACCCCAAATTACTTCCTTCTCAAGTGGTTTGCCATGAAGTGTACCTATAGTACCAAGTAAGTCTGCCAAATCGAATTTTTCCATAATATATTTCATTGAATATCTGCCGAGTGTTGCAATAACTTTTGGTTTAATAATTTCAATTTGTCTTTCCAAAAACGGGGCATAAATTTTAATTTCATCCGGAAAGGGGTCTCTATTTTCCGGCGGTCGGTCTTTGACAATGTTTGTAATGTAGACATCAGAGCGCGGAATACCGATACTTAAAAGCAAATCATCCAAAACTTTTCCTGCTCTGCCGCAAAAGGGCCTTCCAGTTTTAGCCTCATTTAACCCGGGAGCCTCGCCTATAAACATAATCTTTGCATCATGACTTCCTTCCCCAATTACAGGAAAATAATTATTTTCACTTCTATACGAATAAAGAGGAGATGAGGAAAGAGCAACAATCTCGTCCTTAATTTTTTTCATTTCCTCGTGTTTGGACATGGAAATAACTAACAACTAACAACTAATAACTAACCACTAACAACTAATAAAATAACTAAAAGAGAGTTTCGGATTTAACATCGACCTTTTTTTTAGTTCGGTTGTTGGTCGTTGGTTGTCGGTTGTTGGTTGCAATTTTTGCTGCCGCTTTTCTATATGAACAATACTCGCAACCCTCCGATGGCTGGGGGAGATCGCCATCCAAACATTTCTTTGCCTCATATATTGTATTTTCAACCCATTTATCCGAGCCTTTATAGGAAATGATTAAAACATCAAATTCCAACTTTGCATCAAAAGCTTCTCTATCCCTTTTCCCATTTACATAAACAAAATAACCTGTGTCAGAAACGTTAAATCTATTTTGCCTGAAAAGCCACTGGTATATTTCCATTTGTCTCTTATATGCTTGTTGGTAGATCCCCTCCAAATCAGGGTCTTTCTCTTTGCTGGTGGCCTTGTAATCAACAACATGGTACTCATCATCAGTATTTATCCAAATATCATCAATTGCTCCATAGACAAGGAAGTTAGTCGGCTCATGCAGGTAGCGTATGCCGGTAAAGTTATGCCGCCAATTATCAAGCTCAAGATGTTCAAATGGAATTGCTTTAATTCCATATTTTTTCATCAAAGGGTGGGCTTCCTTTTTGGCGCGATGAATATCAAATTCCTTCTTTAGCAATGTATCCACAGCGCTGTTTAGGGTAAATGCCGGGAACTCCGGTCTCTTGACCCCGAACTTCTGGTCAATATAAAAACATCTTGGGCAATTAAGAAAGAGTTCAATTTTTGATCTTGAAATTTTATATGGTTCCTCTTGTTCGCCGCTCTCGTATAATTTCTTTCTACTAAATTTACTCATGTTAGAAGATTTATTTCATCTAAAACTATTTTGGCCTTTTTCTCGTTAAATCCCAGAGAATGTAAAAGTGCTGGTTCCCCTTTGAGAGTTTTGCACAGCACTACTCCTCTTTGGAGAAGAGATTTTTTCTGACTATCACTAAGTGATGTAAGGCATGTGAGAGGATGGAGTCCACTATCAACTATCATATCTTGAAGATTGCCTTTCGCAGGATAATTCCAGCCGACAAGAATTATATTATTACAACCAGCATAATGAATCGCAGTCTCAGTAAATTTGGTATTTGTTATGAGCCATCCTTCATCAATGAAACGCTCACCGCCATAATCATATTTAACCCCTCTCAAATCATCAAGACGAGCTTTAATGTAGAGAACAACCTTTAAATCGGATTTCAATCCCTGTTCATTATGAAATTTGGCTTCAACCATAATGAGTTTATTTTCATTCCAGGCGATAATATCAACTTCATGGGGCACACAACTTCCCATTACCATTTGATCTGTCAGGACTTCATACCCCTTTTCTTTAAGAATTAGAGAAACATATTTTTCAAAAGGAAAACCGGAAGGTCCAAGGCCCATAACTGCTCTTCTCAATGAATAAGTTACAGCGGCAGGCTTGGATTTCTGACGCAGAAGAAAGAAAGCGTGCTTATAAATTTCTGAAGTTGACATACCGTCTTTTAAATCACGCACAGTGTGATCCACAATATCATTTACAGTAGTTTCGTCTGCGCCAGCCTTAAACAAGGAGCTTTCAAGCTTTTCCTTAACAAATGGCTCTCTTTGGCCGTTGGCTTTTACAACTTCAATATCTGAGCTACTCATAACAACATTATAATGATTAAAAAAATAAAAACACCCATCATAAATATGTGGATGTCTTGTAAACCAGACTTTAACTAATGTCTTGTGGATTAAACTCTATAGGGGGTTAAGTCTACAAATTCTATTTCATCACGAGATGCAACCAGAAGTTCTGCATCATTGTCAAAGTAGTAAGGTGAAAACCAAATGGTTCGACCAGGAGCTTTATTATTATATTCTGACTTGCCCACAAACATTCCACCGTGATGCATAAGACACATATTTGTTCCCATTAGATCCAGCATTGTTGGAAGATGGGTTGTTCTCTGTGAACTAACCATATCATGGGCACTATTCTGCATTTCTTCAACAAGTCTCCCACCCCAATGCACATCTGATAAAGACAATGCAACAGGGCGCGTCAAACCATCTGTTTTACGCAATGCCCAAATTATTACTTTTTTCCCAAATACAGTTGCGTCTTTTGATCTAGCGATAATTACTTCAAGAGCCCTAATCTGTCGTGGAGTCATCCGTCTTGCGGAAACATCTGGTCGCATCAGGTGGCCTCTGCTCATATACCCCTTCTGTTTTGGGTTAAGTTCTGTTTAATAAATATCACTTGTAAAAGAAAAGTCAATACCCACTCAATAATTTTTCCACCCAAGCACTCACTCCTATTAGGTCTATTCTGATATAAAACGTGTAGTCTAATTCTGACTCGACATATCGTTACAATTTGGTAAAATATTTCAATATTAAATTAATTTTTTACCACAATGAGTGAAGGACAAGAAAAAATAAGTATTTGCGAATATTGCGGCTCTGAAGATTTTGGAGGTAATTTATCTCATGAAAAAGGTTGCCCTAAGGATTCTGTTACCAATCCAGAATCTCTGCAAATGTGGCACGAAGGTAAAACAGATGCTCTGGCTGGGAAGAAGGCGCAGTCAGACCACTTATCTTATATGATAGGATGGGAAATGGGTTCAAAAGAAAATGCATAGTTTAAAAATTGTTAAGTAATCCACCTCCTACACATTCAAATTTATCATAAACCACCAGAGACTGGCCTGGTGAAATATCTAAGATTGCCTTATTAAATTCTACGTACCATACTTGTCCTGAGCCAGTCGAAGGATTTTTTAATTTATAAATTCTTGCGGGAATAAGTTTCTGTCTATAACGAGTTCTGACTTTATAAATTTTATTTTCTTTTGGAGCATCTGAAACCCAGTTTACATCTGATAAAACAGCTTTCGTAGTACCCACTTTACCCTCCATTTCTGGATCTTTTTGATATACAACAATCTCATTCTTTTTAATATTTTTTTTAACTATATAAAGAGGTTTTGAATTATCCTTCTTGTTTGAAATGTTGAATCCATGCCGCTGTCCGATAGTTAAAAACATTGCACCATCATGATAGCCAATTCTCTTACCAGAAATATCAAGCACATTGCCTCTTTTTGGTTTTATGTAGTGAGCTAAAAATTCCTTAAAATCTATTTTCCCAATGAAACAAAGCCCTTGGCTGTCTTTTTTATCTGAAGTTGGCAGGCCAAATTTTTTAGCTAATTTTCTAACTTCTGTTTTGGTTAAATTACCAACTGGAAAGAGAATATGTTTTAGCTGTTCTTGCTTTAGCGTCCAAAGAAAGTAACTTTGATCCTTATTAAAATCACGAGAAACATGGAGCATAAAACATGGAACATTTTTTTTCTTTGATTTCGATGTTCTATGCTCTATGATTTGTGAATAATGGCCAGTGGCTACATAATCCGCCCCTCCGCCAGCTGGCGGACTTTTGATTGCCCATTTTAGAAATGATCCGAATTTTATTTCCTTATTACACATCACATCCGGATTTGGGGTCCTACCAGTTTTATATTCATTAAGCATATAATCGACTACACTTTTTTTATAATCCTTCTCTAAATCTAAGGTAATAAAAGGAATATCAAGCTTTGCTGCAACTCTCATTGCGTCCCTTCTTTCCTCTCGCCAATTGCAGGGCATAAAATCCGGATACCAGGCTTTAATAAAAACTCCCGTAACATGAAATCCTTGCTTCTTAAGCAAAGCAGCAGATACAGAAGAATCTACCCCGCCGGATAATCCAACAAAAATTCTTGCCTGTTTAAATTTCTTTTGAAATTTATTCGGGTTTTTACTAAATTTTTTCACAAGAGCAGTTTATCATAAAGAAATCCCATATTCACAATATTCCAACATTCTCAAGAATATTGGAATATTGTGTTAAAATATGATCACAATAAAAACATGAGGAAAATTAAATCAACAAAACAAATTGAGCGACATATGAAAGGAATATCAAACCATTGGAGAATAGCAATTATTCTTTTGTTAAATGAGAGTGAACCACTGACACTAGATTCGTTAGTCGAAGAGTTAAAGATGAATACTAAAACCGCATCCGAGCATACGAGAAGATTAAATCATGCTGGGTTGATTAACAAAAAATACCTTGGACGCGAAGTGTTTCACTCACTATCTCCGTATGGTAAAACTTTTGCATCCTTCCTTAAAACATTCCAACATTCTTGAGAATATTAGAGTATTTTATTGTAAAAAATTCCCGAAAAATTCGGGAATTTACTATGGTCTTAATGCCGTATTGCCCTAGCCAGCAGCACAGCTGCTTCAAAAAAGATTTTAAAAGATCTCTCACTTTTTTTTGCAATAGCATCCTGAACTGCCTGTGGCATACTAGTTGTCAGTCTTTTTTTCATAAACTTAACAGCACTACCAAGGTCAGGATTTCTCAGCATTATAGTGAGCTCGCTACCTTCTTCATCAGAAAGAGTTTCTAGGGCTGATTCCATACAATCAAAAATCTGTTGCCTTAAACTGTCAGCGGTTTTCATAGAACCTCCTAGATAGACTGGGTGTCTATTAAGTTTCTATATCATTAGGCAAAAATTGTCAATTTATCTTTTGAAATATAGTTCCCTGTTTCTCTGATGCTCTTCAAAAGTTTTTGCATAGTAAATATTCCCTTTATTGTCATGCAAATAATATAGATAGTCATTTTTAATGGGGTAAATTGCACCAAGAATTGCCTCTAAACCGGGATTGGAAATTGGTTCATTAGGTAAACCACTTTCCTTATATGTAATAGGTGCGGCGTCAACCTGAAGAGCCATGCCGATTTTCAAACGTCGCCATAAAATATCTGCGATTTCCTTTCTTGACTCTTGTGTATTTGCTTCCTTCTCCAAAATTGAAGCCATTATTAATATTTCTTTTAACCCCCTTTTTGATGTTTCTATATCACTTCTTATACCCTCAATTTTTGAGTCAAAATTAATTTGCAGTCTATTAATTACATCTTGAGCAGTAACGTTTGGCAGGAAAAAGTAGGTATCTGGAAACATTTTTCCCTGTTCTGCCTGTTCTAAAAATAATTTTTTATTAAACAATGAGAATCTTTTTGCGAAATTGGCGGCAATTTCCTCATTTGTATATCCCTCTGGTATTGTGACTTTGATCTGGATTAAATTATGTTCTCCGTCAATCAGTCGTCTGGCGACCGTAAATACATTCTCTTTTTCTTCAAAAAAGTAATCTCCGGCATCAATTTTCTCCGCTCCACCTAAAAATTTAACAAAAAATTTAAACCATAATTCAGATTTGACGAGTCTTGATTCTTTAAGAATTTCCGCAACCCCTGAAAGACTTTCACCTTTATTTATTTTTAAGGTGGTTTGAACTGGAAAATTGCTCGGAGGAGACCAGAAGATATAAAACATAGCTATGAAAATATAAAGCAAAATGCTTACACTAAGTGCAATTCTCCTTTCAAGTGTGCTAGAAATCCAGTAATTTTTGAACATTATAAACAAGTTTTGACGCATTCAATTACAAAGCAAGTTTTAAATTTAAAGGGGCAAGTTTGCAGGCGGCTCGGATTTTTTTGATGGAATTCTCTGTAGTGTCGGGGTTGGTGCAACCTGGCCTGGGAAATGATAAATTGTGGCTAATTCCTCCACATTTAATATGAAAGGTCTGCCGTGAAAATTCTTGTATGGAGGATGGAAAAAAGATCTTCTTTTATAAGCATCAAGAAGCTTTCTCTCATTCTTCATTTTTTTTCTGCCTTGAAAATCCTGCCACGGGTATTCTGGTTTTGTACTCCATTTCGGAGAAAAACTGTTTAAGTTCTCCGATCCAAACTGCTTGAAGCTTCCAGTAAGCCCTCCAATATTTACAGAATTAAATGAATCCTTCTCTGCAACATAAATTGCCCTGATCATGGAGTCAAAAGCAGTCTTAGTAACAGAGCGCTCAACTGCAGTAATTGTATCTTTTTGAACTTGACTCAAATCATTAAATTTAAGTGATTTTCCTTCTTCAGGTTTAATGTATGATTCCTTAAAAATTTTTTCAATTTCTTTTTTTGCCCCACCCTTCCAGTCGGCGCGCTTGAATAAAAGTGCATCCTTGAGTCCCTCTTTTCTGTGAGCCTGGATAATGATCTGATACCATGCCTGCTCGCCTTTTCTCAAAGACCCAAGAAATTCCAAGACAGGTGTAAGAGGGTCAATCTTGAATTCCTCTTTAGGATCCTCACCTAGTCCGTAATCAATATAAGTTTTTATGGGATAAATATCTGCTTTATTCAATTTGAACTGCGCTCCCCACATTGAAATTTTACCCGGATCATAAACAACTTTTAATGAATAATCAGGAACCTCATGTACCTCAACTGTTGGGTATTGTGAATAGATTTGAGATTCAATCATATTTTTCATTTTTTTATGCGTCCAGATAAAAAAGCTTACTTGACCTTCAATTGATACAAGTTCAAGTGAAAACCATCTTCTTATTCTTCCTTTCAGAAAAACATCCAGATAATTGCCCACTGATGGCTGGCTCAGCGCCTGAAGCACAATTTCCATTGCTGCTGGAGATTTAAATTGCTCTTTGGGAATTCTTATTTCTAATAGCGTGTTACCTTCCTCCACAATGTATTTTGCTCTTATGTAACGAAGGTAAACCTGCATAAATAAAGAGAAAAGCAGAATCGGCACCCAAAATACTTTTGTATTCCAGAGTGCCGAAAAAATTAGCCCAAAAGTATTGCCGTCAAATAAAGAGAAGGTCTCTTTTAACATAAAAACATTTTATCATAGAGCATTGAACATAGAACAATGCTTTAAAGCAAGACTTAGGATCTATGCTCCATGTCCAATGTTCCACATTCTATGACTTGTCTCCTACGTTATGGTATTTACCCTCTTTGTCTTTATAAAAAAACTTCGGATTTTGTAAATTTACTAAAATAGTGTTTTCTTTGACATATCTTTCCTTCAGAACTTTTTCAACAATTTTTTCCCTTGTCAGCGGACCGTTTTTCTCCAAAACCTTTTTTATGACATCCTTTACGACTCCCGACATATATCCCCATTCAGCCAAAGCATAAAGTCCTCTGCCGACAAGAACAAATCTGGGATCCTTTATCAATTCGTTATGAGTTGTTGCAACATGAGCTTTTTTATTAAAATAAGTAGTTATTGCTTTTGCAACCTCCCTAAAGTGAATGGGAGATCCGTGCTTTCGTATGACCAGAAACGCATAATCTCTCATTCCTTTGGCGCTTACATTGGGTGAGGAGGCTTTTCCCCATTCTCCTAAGGGATTTTTCTTTATTTTTTTAGACAAGCGAAGCCATCTTTTTGCAATCTCATCGTTTCTGTATTTATCTGACACATCTTCAACATAATTTAAAAACGCGTTAATCATGTCGCCTTCAATAACCAGCTCATCGTCTGCCATTGAGCCGTAAAGTTTGCGCAGAGCATTATGAATTTTTTCAGCAAGATTTTTATCCACATACCATCTGTGCTTAAACTCTTCATCCTCTTTCTCTTTTGTAAACTCTTCACCGATAACAAGCATAAAATGAACGTGGTTTTGCACGCTCTTGTCCTTACTAATATGGCCGAGTAAATCCTCTTCAGAGATGACTGCCCCGAGAGATTCAACATATTGTTTCAGTTGATCAAAAGCTCCTTTTTCTTTTTCGTAATCTTTTGATTTACGGATATTTGATAAAGAATGATTTTCAATTTGTCTGACACGCTCTCTGGTAATTCCATATTTCTTACCTATGGCATCAAGTGTCATCTTTTTATCTTCACCCTCTAATCCATAACGTTTGGTGATAACATCTCGTCCTCTTTCAGACAAGACTGAAATTAGCCTCTTTGTGACTTGCTTTGGCTTAAATTTAATTGTTTCGGTTTTAGACATCCCAGTTAGAATATAGTTATCTTGATAGTATCTAAATTAATAAATTTATATTATAAATTTATCACTTAGTTATCTTACCCATGATTTCTAACGGGACAAGATACCTTAGTTCAAAATTTGTATCACATGACACTACCATAGTCAATATTCTATTGTCAAACCCTAAAAATAGGGTCTAAATAACTATATTTATCAACCTATTTTTGACGTAAATTATTTTTATAATTTTTTTGTCAATAGTCCACTTTTTTACATCATGTAAATCTAAAGCAAGACTCAAAACTTCTTTTTCTTCCAAATTATTCTCAATATTGAGAGTTGCGCGAATTTTACCATTGATCTGAACGACAATTACCGCAAATTCCTCTTGAATTTTTTTGGAATCATACTCCGGCCACCTCTCCAAATGAATTGATTTCTTATTTCCAAGATTGTGCCATATTTCTTCAGTAATGTGCGGAGCAAACGGAGCCAAAAGTTTAAGAAAAGTTTCAAAATCATCTTTATCTGTATAAAATTCAATAGATATATTTATAAATTTCATTAGAGCAGGCACAGCAGTATTAAATTTGAACTTTTCAATTATTTCGGTCACATCTTTTATCGTTCGGTGCAATTGTTTATTAACTTTTGCATGACTTTTATTTTTTTTAGATTCAAATTCTTTGACCGCTTCCCCAATCTTCCATACCTTCTCAAGAAAACGTCTGACACCTATAATACTGTCAGGACTCCACGGGTATGCACCGACCTCATTATATGGACCAATAAAAGCTAGATATGTTCGCACAGTATCTGCACCTAGTCTCTTAACATAATCATCTGGATCTACTACATTGCCACGAGATTTGCTCATCTTCTGGCCGTCAGGCCCTAAAATAAGACCCCTATTCATTCTTTTAATATAGGGTTCGCTCTCGTTTACTAACCCCAAATCAAAAAGAGCTTTGTAGAAAAACCTGCTATACAAAAGATGCATATTTGTATGCTCTGCACCGCCTGAATAAAAATTTACTGGCATCCAGTTCTTTACCCTGAGCTTGTCGAAGGGTTTTTTATCATTATGCGGATCACAATAGCGCAAGAAATACCAAGAAGAATCAATAAATGTATCTAGTGTATCAGTTTCCCTCTCGACATTACCGCCACATTTTGGACATTTAACATTTACCCATTTTTTAACCTTTGATAGTGGAGACTTCCCACTGTTATCTGGTAAATAATCTTTAATATCAGGCAAAACGACAGGTAAATCTTGAATTGGAACTGATACAACCCCACAGTTTGAACAATGAATAACCGGGATAGGACAACCCCAATACCTTTGTCTGCTTACTACCCAATCACGAAGTTTGTACTTAATTACTTTTTTACCAAAAAATTTAAGACCAGCTCTCTTATAATCTTTAACGATCGGCAGATTAAACTTTTTTGCAAATTCTTCATCTCTTTCATCATCAGCTGGAACAGCCATTATTGCACCAGTACCATAGTGGGGCAAAACATAATCAGCAATCCAAATTGGAATCTCTTCTTTATTTGCTGGATTTATTGCCATTAACCCTTTTATTTCAACACCAGTTTTTTCTTTATTTTCTTGCCTCTGCAATTCTGTTTTTCCTTTTGCTTTCTTAATATATTTCTCAACATCGTCCAGATTTAAGATTTTAGATTTAAGATTTAAGATAGCCTCGTGTTCTGGGGAAAGTACAAGATATGTTGCGCCAAATATAGTGTCAGGCCGCGTAGTAAATATCTTTATTTTTTGTGATAGTGCATTAAGTAATTCTGGTTCAACGTCAGCGTCAAAATGGTGTTTCTCTGCTTTTACTCTTTTGGCTGTAACTCCAAGCATTTTTTCCAATCTTTGACATTGTTCATCTGTAACTCCATCATCATTAATATCATGAACTATCTTAATAAAGGCTGTATTTCCTTTTATTTTCTTTATATCAAAATTCCATTTAAATGTTTTTTCAAATGGCGCCTGCCAGTTGTCTTTAAAATTTGAGTCGCAGAAGGCCCCAGACAATATTAGACTAGCAATTGGTTTATTTAATTTTTCTAAGACCTTCATTGCAACTACTGAACCCAAACTGTGGCCATAAAGAATAGTGTTTTCATCGTAAACAGTTGCATTTAGTGCTGTCTCAACTTGTTCATCTTCAGACGGATTATTTGTATTTGGTAAGATCGGAGCTATAACTTCGTGACCCCTTTTTTCTAATTCTTTTTTTAGCCAAGAATATTTACCATCACTAGGTTTACCTTCAAAACCATGTAAGAGTACGTACTTGTATTTTTTTGATATAGAAAAATCAATTTCCGTGCCCTCTGACCTGCCTATCCAATTCTTTTGCGCAGTCTTAATTGATTCCGGCCAATCTAATTTATCTAAATCATCAATAAGTCTATCGGCGTAATTTGTGATACGTAACTGCCACTGCTTCATTAATCTTTGTTCTACTTCTGTATTACATCTTTCACATCTGCCGGCAATTACTTGTTCATTAGCAAGCACTGTCTTGCAAGACGGGCACCAGTTGACTGGAGTCTCACTTTGATATGCAAGGCCCTTTTCAAATAGTCTAAGAAAAAGCCACTGTGTCCATTTATAATAGTCTGGCGAGGCAGTAATAACCTCTCGCGACCAGTCAAATGAGATACCGGTTGTAGCAAGCTGTTCTCTCATGCTTTCAATATTTGAAAATGTCCAATCTTTAGGGTTGAGTTTGTTTTTTATAGCAGCATTTTCTGCAGGTAATCCGAATGCGTCAAAACCAAATGGAAATAAAACATTCTTGCCTTGCATTCTGCGAAAGCGAGCGTAAATATCTGGCACTGCGTAGGCATACCAATGTCCGGCGTGGAGATTGCCAGAAGGATAGGCAAATTCGACTAAAATATACTCGTTTTCTTTCCCTTTTAGCGAGTCAGGAGTTTTGTAAATTTTTTCCTTTTGCCACTGTTTCTGCCATCTACTCTCTATTTTTTGATGATCATAAGGTTTCACATTGAAAATATAACCCAAAAATAAGGGTTTTTATAGACTTGACACAATCGTAATTTGTAAGTAAATTATTCTTGGAATAGAACGAGGAAGTCACATGTTTAGTTTAAGGTGTCGGCGTCGGCTTGCCATACTTCAAGAGTGTAGTGTCTGTGGTTCAACTGACTGGCTTCAACCGAGAGAAGTTGATGTCTGGATGATCGTTGGTGAAAAATATGAATATTGTCCAAACTGCGGTACGAAAGTTGAACATAAACCAACAAGATTTTTAAAGATACTATGGGCAAGACGATTTAACCGTCTCATTATGGAGATGCACCGAAATGGTGTTTTTCTGAAACGATAACCGCGTCATTAGAATTATGGGTGCGGTTTTTTTATATTAAATTTAAATTACATTTATCTTGCTAGTTTTGAGAACAATGGGTACCCCAGAACAAAATTTTACAAACTGATTATTTTTATTTTTTAATTTAAATACTTACTATATGCTTATTTGCCCCAGTAGTAGAACAAGTTCACTACGGGGCAGGCGCAAATAGCATATAGTTTAAGTGAACGAAATTGTATTTCCTTATCTAATTGGTTTTGGAACTGGAATTAAAGGATACCTTTCTGGGTCAATAGTTCTTTGGAAACAATACTCACCTTTTTTATATGCCCAGTTTTCATTATTGGGATCGCCGTAATAATAAGCTCCAGTATATCCAGATTTACCAATATAATTCTTTGAATCCAAATTAAAGTTCGCACAAAGTTCAAAACTCATCGAGTTATTTATTCTGTATACATAGGACATATTAGTTTGTGGATCATTGGGAATTGAATAGTAAGAAAGCGAATCTTTTAAGGCGTCGAGACTTGTCGGAAGTGTACCTTTTTGCTGGTAAAAAGAAACGACTTGGCTCTGAATATTTTGTAAATCAGATACTTTTTGCTGATCATGTCTCAAAAGCCGCTGCGTTCTAGGTGAACCAATTACAACAAACCCTAAAATTATTGAAGCAATAACTAAAATTACGGCAAATATTCTCCAATAATTTCTGCGCTCTCCTGTGAGCCGTCCCTTTAAGTCGTCCAAATAGTAACCAAATATTCCACCCGCCACTACAAGAAAACTCAAAACTTTTAATAAGAAACCTGCTGTTAATTCCCTGCCATCTAAAAAATAATAGATAAGAGTAATCAAATCTCCTGCAAGTATTGCTCCGGCAATAAACAGAGTTATATATACAAGCCACTTTCTGACGGCAAATTCTTTTCTTTCAGGATCTTCTACTTCACCTCTTCGTAAAACGTGAGATAGAAAAAGGAATAATGGGAAAACGACGATAAGGGTTGCCACAGGCAAACTTATCGGTGGACCAAAATACCCATATTGATTAATCTGCGGGAAGGCTACGTTTATGACTCTAAACAGGAGATTTAAAAGCGCCACCGTACCTACGTAAAGTGCCACCATTGTTCCAAGGTGTAAAAAGAAATCTTTAGCTCGTGATTTCGTTTGTGGTTGCATAAAAAAATTATATCACTTTAATCAATAAAAAGTTGTTTTCTCAATCGATCATACTCCTCTGCACTCATACGATAAAGTTCATTTGCGATAGATGCACACGCATCCCCTACCCATGAATTAATTGGGAACTTCATACCACTTCTCACTTTGTCCGGCAAATCAGTTTTTTCTACTTCTTCAAGTGGATAAAGTCTGCTTAACCGATCGGCAATCTTTTCCCGAATTTCAGCAAGAAATTCTGGAGACTCAATATTAGGACGTTCTTTTTTAGGAAATCTGTCCATATAACTTATATATTCTAACTCTACTTCTTTAAACAGAACAGTAAAGTGCCTTTGTACTTTTTTATTTATATGATAGAAAATTATTGGACGACTCTAAACGAAAGGAATTTAAGATGAAAACATTACTTGGTCTTTTCGGATTCGCTTGCATGTTAGCGTTTGTTGGATCAATTGGGATGCTCTTATTAGTTCCTAAATCAAGAGAAAATAGTGGTGTAGCAATTATTGGGATTGTAAGTACTATCGGTTTATTTATATACATGATAGGAAAATTTTTAATGAATTATTCCAATAGTTAGATAACGATTAGAACAGCATTACTATCAACGTGCTGTTTTTTTATATCTTAAATTTTATTACCCTTCGATTTACCCTTCACCTTGTTCAGGATCTTCGAATTTAAAATTTAAATTTTAAATTCTACGACATCGCCATCTTTCACTACGTACTCTTTTCCTTCAGTTCTCACCCAACCTTTTTCGCGGGCTTTTGCGTATGATCCTGCTTCAATAAGTTTGTTATATGAAATTATTTCAGCGCGGATAAATTTATCGTGAAAGTCTGTATGTATTGCGGTGCCGGCTTCTGGAGCCGTTGAACCCATAGGCACTGTCCAGGCGCGCGTTTCATCTTCTCCTGTCGTAAAATAAGTCATTAAGTTAAGGAGCTTATAACTTTCTTTAATTAAACTGTCTAAACCAGTGCCAAAAACAGGATCCACTTCAACATATGCTCCGGGAATTTTTGAATAATCCTTCAACACTATTTCTGCTGCCTCAGAAGTATTAAGAATATATAGAATCGGCTTCATTGATAAAAGATGTAAACCCTTTATGAGATACATTTCTTTTGTATTCAATGTTAATGAACGTGCAAGTTTCCCAGACTGGAGAGTCGCTCTTATCCTTTCCAATATTTCTTTTTCAAGAATGGCTTGGTTTCGTACTTTCTCCGAGGCATTTTTTACCTCCTGATTCAAACTATCAAGCCGTTTATCTACAGTTTCAAGGTCAGCCATTACTAATTCAAGATTAATAACATCAATATCAGCGAGAGGATCCACATGACCAGCAATATGAATAATGTTTTCGTCTTCAAATATGCGCACCACTTCAGCAATTGCGTCCACCTCACGGATATTTGCCAAGAATTTATTACCCAGACCCTCTCCAACTGAGGCACCTTTAACAAGACCTGCAATATCAACAAATTCAACAACAGCCGGTATGGTTTTAGCTGATTTACTGAAATCAGAAAGTTTTTGAAGCCTCTCATCAGGCACGGGTACGATCCCGACTGACGGATCAATCGTACAAAAAGGATAATTTTCGGCCGGCACACTTTTTTTAGTCAACGCATTAAAAAGCGTTGATTTGCCAACATTCGGTAAACCTACAATCCCAATAGACAATTTCATCCCGTTAGAGATAGGAAGCGCTTCACCTTATTTAGAGTAATGCTTCCTGTTATAAATTTATATAATTTACTCGTCATTAAGTCAGCTAATGTTATGTTACTTAAGGCGCTTCCGTCAATCTTTTCTGAATCTCGTATGAAAATTGTTTTCTTCATTTTTATTATGAAATATCTATGTACTTAACCCCGTAATCTCTAACGGGATTCATTTTAAATGCGATGAAAAGAAAACTATATCACCACTGTGCCCAATACAAAACAAGAACCCTAGCAAGGAGTGCTAAGTTCTTGTTTTTCTACTTGAATATTATCTAGTTTGGATCAAACTAATTCCCCAATAATTCGTTGATCTTAGCGCGAGTCCTTGGTCCAACGTGTCCGTATCCTGTAGTGCTAGGTGTTCCAGAAGAAACTATCCCATACTGCGTTTGAAATCTTTGCACCGCATTTTCAGTCAGCCTGCCGAAAAATTCAGTTTCTTGTCCGGGAGACCCTAGCCCCAATGAAGTAATTGTAAATCCATTAGCATTCAGGAATATTTGAAGCTGCTTGACGCTTGTTCCACGAGAGCCGACAGCGAGATTTGCAATTAATACCCCTCTCGGAACTGTAACCACACCACCAGCTGTCCCTTGAAGGATAGCCAGTTGTGCCATAAGAGCCGTAATCCGTGCTTGTATTTGAGCAATTGTTAATGTCTGTGTTGCAGGAATTGCAGGAATTGCGGGAATAGTGGGCAAAGGTGACGTGGAGCCACCTCCACCACCTCCCCCTCCACCACCACCTCCACTGCTTCCGCTTCCGCTTCCGCTGCTACCTTCAGGACAAACCTTGCTCGATACAGTAACGGTTATAGTGGCAGCATCGTCAGTTGAAGAGTGAGTAATTGATGACTCATCGCTCTCACAACGTCGGCTGGGGCGAAACTTCGCGGCAGAATCAGAATCAAGCTGTCTAAGTGTTGCCGACGATACTTTGATCGTTGATCCCGATACCAGATTGAAAGAGAAACTACTTGCTCCTACTGTTATTGATTCTACAACATTAGTAGAGCCGGAGACATCGAGAGTCACCCCATCTACAACAATATCCACATCAGTAGTAAGAGTAACATCGTTATACAGCGCAAAAGCAAGCCCTGGCAGAAGCAAGGAAGCAACCGAAGCTGAAAATAATAATTTTTTTATAGTCATAATTTATTTCCTCAACGGAAGCATTTCCTAAAAATGCATCCGCATCAGAATTAATAGTTGTTAGTAATGACTATTATTTAGTTAAGGTCATCAGAGGTGTCCATACGAGCGATTATTCTCCAGTCAGTGCCATCATAGATGAATGTGGTCACATCGCTTGCGGCAGTGACAATATCTGTAGTACCACCAATGATACCTGAGGATGTCACATCGTATGTGATTGCACCCTTCGACACGACAACAATCACATCACCGTCAGAAAGACCTGCTCCATCAAAGTCTGTAATCGTCACGGCAGTCGTATTGGTATTCCAATATGCCGCACCTGTTACATCAGGTGTAGCATCAGAATCCGTGAACGTCGAGACCGCGCCGAGGTTGACTTCTCCGGTGAGCGTCGCCTGTCCAGTAGTAGTCAGAATTGCCGAACCGAAGTTTATTGTTCCATCAGTGCTATTAGAGATGGTCTCGCCGTTTTGCAAACGAATATCGGCTGTACCGTATTCAACGGCTGAACCAGTGAAGCCGGTAGTTTCCGCGTGGAATAAGTCGAGCCCAAAGTCAAATTTGCTGGCTGCGGTTGAATTGAAGTACTGAACTCCAAAAGCCGCGCGAGGCGTAATTTCACCTCCATCACCGCCAAGAATTGCAGCTACGGCATAGTCGCCAATATCGGTTTCCAGTTCACCCACCAAACCTGCTTTAGTGCCAACTATATCGTCACCGGTAGTAACAGAATACTTGCCAATCACACCAGCATGTGCAACAGCTTCGGTGTTGGTAAGATCGGCGCCAATGAAGTTGCCCATGACACCAGCATGATAAAAGCTTGTGCCACCAGCAGCTCCTTCATAGGTTAAATCCCCCCATATTGTCTGGAAGGAACCGGTAGCGCCAGTAGCCCTAGTCATTGAAGCTCCCACTTCACCGGCTGCCACAGAAATATCGCCGCTAGCATCTATAGTTGTTGTGGCTGTACCGCCAAAGTATGCCGTGTTGTTGACAGAGAGAACTGTACTTGAGGCATAATTACTTGTAACCTTTCCATCTGTCGTTATGCTTGTGCTGATAGTAGTAGCGGCATTGACTAGTACTGTTACAAACAAGACTGACATAATAACTGAAAGTGCAACCGAGATAGGTCCACGACCGACTATCCTAGAAAATAAATTTTTTAAAGTCTTTATCATTAATTTTTAATGATTAATAAATTTTAGTAATTAAAAAAACGACCAATGCTATTATAGTATAGTTCAGTTTTTGAATTTATATATCGTTGATAACTGTGTATAACTCTGCAATGATATTAATTTAGATCATCTGACCAACATTCATGACTTTGTCTTAAAGACACTTTCATATGTAAATGAGCTGCGCTTAGCTGACAAATACAAAATTGCTTCGGCGTAAAATACTATATAACAAACATGAAAACCAAAAGGACATTTACCAACTAGCACAACATTCACGGACATATTCCACGAAGTGATCCTATTTAAAAATTTCTTGACAGTTTTATAAAGAGTAGTATAATTTAAAAAGAGACTCTTCTTCAACCTCCTGTGCACACATCCCGTGCGCCCAGGATCCTTGGAGAAGAGAATGGATTCTTCAATGATCTGGCTGTTCTTTGCCATTCACTGACTGGAGTGACTGATGACGCTCGTAACAACAACCCCAACCCTGTTTGGTAGAATCGTCACTGTTAATCCTGATGGCTTTGGCTTTATCGGGATCAAAACGGTAACGAAGGAACGCGGTGAGCCACACGGTCTCGAGACTACGCAGGACATCTTCATTCACAGGGAAGATGCTGGCATGGAACTCAAGGTCGGAAGCGAAGTTGGTTTCGATGTAATACCCGACCGCAAACGCGGTGGAGATGCTTTACGTGCGCAAGGGGTGGTAGCAGTTATCGAGAGTGAGATACTTCCAGCTGTTGGCTCTCCAATGCCCGGATTCAGTGTCATGGCGCCCAAGGACAGTGTCGCCTTGGCTACGCGCGGCATCCTGCCAGCAGCAAATGGTTTCTCGAAGGAAATCCCTGAGGAGGACCTCGCAAAAGTCGAACTCAATCAACCCATGGCCGGTATCCCTCGGGAGGAACGTGAAGTTTCTCCGGAAGATGCTGGCAGTTTCTTGGGTCGGATTCTCGAGCAGCTTTTCGCAAGACTTCGTTCAATGAAAGCCAGCTTTCGCATCAAAGCTCCTGAAGAAGAGCTGGACGCAGAGCTGGAGCAAACTACTCAAGATCTGCGCGAGATGAAGATGGATGCGGCTGCTGATGATGTCAGAGAGCAAGTGAAGTCCTACAAGGATATCAAATTGGCCTTTGAGAACCTTTACGACGAAGGTATCGTCAGGCCTAACACCATCATTCCTATTCACTTCCTTCCAGATTTTTTCATGGCTGCACCAGTTTGGTATTTTTGGGCAGATGAGGAATCAAGAAAAGATGCTGAAATAAAATGGAACGATGCTGATCCACGCCCCCACCCCAAGGTGACTGCGATTGTCGATCTCATTGCTGGATTGCGATGGGCCGATACATTCCAGATGTTTAATCGCCGGATGCGCACACTTGATCGCTATCAGGGAGATATTATCCCCGCGCATATCGCTCGGCGGATGGTATGGGCTCGCCGGCTCTTTGATCATGTTGTAATCGCGACCCCCTATCACGACGTCGCGGGAAAAGATTGGGAAGATTTGGAGTGGCTACGGAGTATTGATCCCTACATTATCGGATTCAAGAACGGCGTTCCGTTCTTCTTCATCCTCGGCCGGTTTTCGGACAGCGGAACTTTTCCTTTGTTCAACGAAATGCTGGCTGATACCATGAACTTCCTCCGTCTGAACATAAGCAAACTGGCGGGCTTTAATCTGGCCCCAAGACCCTACTGGTATCAGGGGAAAAACGGTCAAAACTCTGTTAATGGGCTTGGCACTCGGTTATTCCAGCATGTCGATCAGATGCTTACTGCTTACGAACAGGGCCAACTGTTCAATTGGCTTCGTGGGGAAATCGACTTGCCCACAGCATAATATTTCAATGCCTCTCGGGTTTACCGAGAGGCATTTTTTTATCTCTAGTAAACTAATATTTCCCTGCAACCTTTACTTACCTCTTTTTAGGAATACATAATTTCTTGATTTCAAAGTTTTGATTTCAAACGTCACTTCGCTCTTCTCCCTAGTTTATAAACTTTTTTCTTTAGACGCTCTCTGCGCCAGATTCCGAAATGTTTGAGATAACCGAATTTATGAAGATATATTGGGGAAAAACCGGCAAACCATAAAATCCCCTTGCGTAATTCATTGGTTGTATCTCCAAATACAAAACGTAGCACTAAAGGCATAGTATCCGATGTTACAAACATGCTTGCTGATCTGCCCTTCAATAATTTTTTCCAACCCAATCCATTTTCTCTAAAGTGAAAAGCAAATTTGGGCAACCATGTACGGTCAAATAATCCTTTTAATTTTGCTGGCATTGTAGAAAACCACGTTGGATAAAAAACTGCCAAATGATCACACCACTTAATATTTTCCTGAAACGCCCTTAAATCTGGTTCAAGTTCCTGAATTACTTTATAACCCTTGTGCAGTACAGGATCAAAATTCATTTCCTCCAAATTCATGCGCCTAACCTCATGCCCGGCCTCAAGGGCCCCGCGTTCATACTCACCGGCAAGTGTACCGTTTAGACTGTCGTTATCTGGGTGACCTAGTAAAATAAAAATTTTCTTCTTTTTCATTTTTTTTATTCTAATGTTCTTAAGAACATTAGAATAGATCTTAGCCTCTTAAATACGCCATGGCCCCATAAAGACCGGCCGAATCAACCAACTCTCCCTTTTTAATTAATGGCAGTTCAGGATAAATTTTTATTAGTCTTTTTAATTTACCCTCAATATTTTGAATTTCAATTTTGTTGAAATTTATTATTGAGCCGCCCAGAACTAGCACATCCGGAGACCAATGAACAATAGTATTATTCAAACCATAAACGAGAGCTTCCGTCACTTTCTCCCAAAATGTTTCATCTTCTATCTCTTCTGGTCTCTTGCCAGTCCTTTTTAATATTCCATTTCCTGAAATAATATCATTTAGATAAATTCCATCAGCATCGGAGAAATAGGTATAGTCAGCATCAATAATCTGGTGTCCCGGCTCAAAACCAATTGCATACTCATCAATCTCTCCATTAACAATTCTTGCTCCGCCACAACCGGTGCTTACAGTAATATATACAACTATTCTAAAGCCCTTACCTGCTCCAAAATTTGCCTCTCCTAAGCCCGCCATGGCTGCATCGTTTTCAATTAAAACTTTAGCTTTAAAACAATCTTCTAAATCAGATTGAAGCGGTTTATACACCCAATCGCTTAAGTTGGGGGCTTTGATCAGCGAACTTTTCCGTCTGCCCACTGGACCAGCTATACCACCGGCAATTTTTTTTATTTTTTTTTCGCCTGAAATTTCCTGAACAACCTCTTTGATTTTAGCAATACCATCTGAATATTTTTCTGGCGTTTCAAAAATCACCGGATCTGTAAAACTTTTAAGGTCTGGGGACCCTGCAATCCTTGTTTTGGTGCCGCCGATATCGAATAATATATACATCCCGTACGAAATAGGAAATCTTTAGATTTCCGTAATTACATAACCATTGATAAGTAAACATGATCATAACATTTTCTTACAATCCTCTAAATCTCTTAACCATACGATTTCGTACGGGATAAATAGTATTAACTTACAACAAACAACCGACAACTTACAACTGAAGAGCTTGCCTTGATTTTTGCTTGTATTCCTCAACTGCGGGTTGATTGAATGGATCTATCCCCCACGCAAGGCCAAGTAAGGCTGTTTCAATCATCATGAATTGCATGTACTGGCCCAATGAAAATGATGATAGATCTCTTAAAATGATCTGTGTAAAAGGTTTTTTTAAATTGCTCATTGATTCTAGAAAGCCGTTATAAATTTCTACTTTAACTTCATTTATTTTTTTGCCAGCAAGTTCTGGTTCAAGCAAACCAAAAATCATAGAATTATTAACTTCACCTCCTGTTTCACTTTCAATACTTATAAATGTGTTAAAAATATTATCAGGACCATCCAAAATTAGCTGAGCGATAGAGTGCAGGTCCTCCGGCCCCATGGAAACTGCTGGAAAAATTCCTATTCCTTTTTTCCCAAGGCTCTCCGAGATTAATTGTCTCGTCCATTTACCAAGTTCCTCAAGCCCTGAATTAAAGAAAAAGAAATAGGAATTAATTTTTCCAGATCTGAACATATAGTCACTAATCGCCGCAGAGCGAACAAAAAACATCTCATCAGTCTCAAATCTCTTTAAAACATCTTCAGCACCATCCAAAAATTTATTAATATCAATACCAGCTAAAGCTAATGGCAGGAGTCCTACTATTGAGAAAGCTGAATATCTGTCAGAGATATTTGCGCGAAGCGGGATTTTAGCCACGTTTTCAAGAGAATCCCTCCACAACTCTGAATCCCCCAGAGTAAGTACGATTGTACGGTCGCTTGAATCGCCAAATTTTTCCTCAAGAATTCCTGCTACAACCTTGGCGTTTAAATTTGTCTCAAGAGTTCTGCCCGATTTGCTTATTACAAGAAAGATGAATTCATTTTTATTATTTATATTATCTAAAATTTGCAAAAGGTCTTTCGCAGAATCACCATTTAAAGTGTCAAAGATAAGCACCTTGCGACCCTGCCCTAAGGCATTTATTAATGCTTTCAGAGTATTTGTGGCTCCTCCGATTCCAGCTACAAAAATACATTTAAGGTTCGAATTTCTGGCTGAAGTATCAATTGCAATTTTTTTGTCTATTGATTCTCTGGGTAAAATTAAAAAATCTTCAGGGTGTTGGTATAATTTGCATTTTAAATGGTCTTTAAGTTCATGAACATGAGATTTAATAAGCTCTAATGAAAATAATATTTGGTCATCATTAATTGAGGAAAGAAATTTCATTATAGCAATTATAACAAAGTATAAACGAAACCATTTTTGACAACTCAAAAATTAAATATATTCTGATATTAGAAATTCCATTTTGGGGGCGTTATGTCTAAAATTAGCCCACTGAATAAACATATCGGGAGGCAAATTCAGGCTCATTTTGTTTTAGAAGAGAGAATATGCCAAGCTGAAATTTTAGGGATTGCTTGGGAAATGGAATCGGGGGCAAAACAGATTGTATTCAAAACAACTCCATTTTGGGAATCATTCGCCGATAGTCCATGGATTGAAACACAAGACGTGTACCTTGCATTGGCAAATCTTTCAAACGAAGAAGTTGATGCTCTTTTATGGAAAAATCCGGTAACACTTACAGAAAGAGAAATGATTCTTGTATTTATTGACCCAGATTCGCCATTGTGGATGCGCGAGGTTTCAGCAACTGCCGGCACTGATTAATTTCAGTGCTTTTTACTTCAATTTTAATATTTTCTGAAGATCCTCGTTAAAACCTGGGGTAGTCTGATAGTTTTTTGCCTCTTTGGATGTAACCCAGACCATCTCAGTGTGTTCCCATGAAAGCCTTACGTTGGGATTAGTAATTTCTACCAGATACACATGCCGCACCCATTCCCTATCCAATTCCTTATCAATGAATAAATAGGTGTCAACTTCCTTTATTTCTTTAATATCTTTTTGACTTAGACCGAGTTCTTCCTCCATTTCATGAATAACTTTTTCCTCCTTTGTGCTTTCATCATCTACAAAACCAGCCAAACATGACCAGAGCCCCTGATATGTGAGCATTTTATGACTCCGTTTTACGAGAATAAATTTATTGCGATACTTTACAAATATAACTATTACCGGAGCCGAATGAGCATATTTGTAATCAATTGGCATACTAAAATTATATATCAAATTAAAATCGCTGTCCTAGCAGCATAATTACTGATTGTAATTAACCAGATTATCTGATTTGATACTTGTATGGAAACCTTTGCGCCTAAGGATGAGGAAAAGGATCTAGAAGCTATCAATGCTTTGGCTTCTGGTAATACAGAGGATTTTGAGAAAGCGGGTGGAAAATTTGTAACAAACTTAGATAGAATTAGAAATGCTTTGGCTTCTGGTAATACAGAAGAATTTGAGAAAGCAGGTGGAAAATTTGTAACAAATTTTGAAAGAATCAGAGCTGAAACTTCTGAGTATTTTAAAAGTCTTGCTTTTTTACCCGGACGTGAAGATTTAAAAAAAGCATATGCGACCGCATACAAAAAACTTTTAGATGGCGACCCGACTAATGCAATTGAAATATTGAATGAGGATTATTCATATTTATTGGGTATGGAAAATGAGGGAACAGATAATGAAAAGGAATTAAAAAAAATCCTGCGAATGTTGAATTATCTCAAGCACGACTTCAAAAAACACCAGGTGTAATTATTAAATCCTTCTTTCCATTTCGCCCCATGGATGAGGTCTACTCTTAGCTTCAATTAATTCTTTCCAGTGAACTCTTCCGTCTTCAAAATAACTTTCTATTGATTTCCGGCCTCCTCCACGATTCTCGGAGTGTACTTTAAGCTCGCCTATCCCTTCAAAAATCTCCGGATGGACTTCAGTAAGCCATTTAGCTATTTCCCAGCCTTCCTTCTTCCCATCCCCCAGATCATTATCAAAACTAAGAGCCTCAATTTTCTCTCCACTTGCAAGAGCCTCTTCAAGAACTTGTCTAAATTCCTCAAAATCTCTAACGCCAACAAATCCTTCAGGAACCCGCCGATTTGGCATTTTTGGTTCATTCATTTGATCATCTAAAAAAATTTTCATATTATTCCATAAACATTTTCTTTAATCGCTCTATCTCATCATGGGTAAATCTGAAGTCTTGCGCAACACGAACAAATAGATCATGAAACCATTTATGAGATGCCGGGATTTTCCTATCCTTTCTGAAATTGCTAACAATACTAATTTCATTCTCGTTAAATGCATCCCTTCGTTGACGCGGGTCAGTAACCATCTCTTCCAGTTCATTTGCATACGTTTCAACAAACCTTTCAATTAGTTCGGGATTATCAATTTTTGAGGGAATATTTTCAGCTTGATTTATAAATTTTGGCGGCAGTTGATTCGGCCATAAGCCTGTGTTCCTTACTAAGTACATCTTCCAAAGTAAATCTCCTAATCTACCATTCCCATCTTCAAATGGGTGAATTTTCTCAAATTCGTTATAGGCTTCAGTAGGCTCCATTATACCATTAGCATAAAGTCTGCAGTAACTCTTCATAGCTTGAGGAATTAATTCAGGCTTCAGTGCAGTTCCCCCGCCAAAAAAACTTACTGGTACTAACCTATAACCCTTTTGATTTCTTTCCTCTATAAGCTCGGCCAAGTGAAGAATGAAGCCTTCAACATCTTCAGCTGTAAAATTGATGAAAGTTTCTAAATTACTGACTAAATCCCTTGCTAGTTTATACGCGGTGGCAAAGCCTTCAATTTGTTTTTTAGAAGTTGCATCTTGATTTTCACATTGTTGAAGAATCAATTGCATATCCTTATCTGTCAGTCCTTCAGGAAATTCAATTTTTAAATCTTTTTCTAATTTCTCAATTGAGCACCCTACGTGATTCTGTTTTTCTGGATTTTTGCCAGTTTTTTCCTGATATAATTTATCTGCTTCAAGTATGCCTTTTGCAACACATTCAAAAATTACTACTCCTCCTGCAGAATTGTCGCGATAGGTATATTTTCTCAACTCTGCGTTGTTTTCTATCTCTGATTCTGGTTTCTCTGTAAACATATACTGGTATAAGTAGTTAAAAGTGATGTTTATTTAAAAAAGTCAGAACGTATTTTGTGGACCTGAGGGGCTACGATCCCCTTACCTCAGCTATGCCATAGCTACGCTCTACCAATTGAGCTACAGGCCCTGAAGCGTACTTATTCTCTTTGATTTTTATTATTTTTTCAAGTATATTTCTTTGCTACGGGCCCTTAGCTTAGTTGGTAGAGCGCCTCATTTGCAATGAGGAGGTCAGCGGTTCGAATCCGCTAGGGTCCACAATTCCGAATTTGAAGAAAGATTGACCTCACCCGCGCCAAA
>Ga0209542_10003046_pt1 | contig 36415 bp, 45 predicted proteins | sample RifCSPhighO2_01_FD_184028 | JGI IMG/M metagenome (GOLD analysis project Ga0209542, IMG submission 184028) | Soil microbial communities from Rifle, Colorado - Rifle CSP2_plank highO2_0.1 (SPAdes) (version 2) | ecosystem: Environmental > Terrestrial > Deep subsurface > Rock core/Sediment ...
ATATAAGACCCCATAGAAGTCTTAAATTTAATTTGCTTGAGACACCATCTCAAGCATTTATTAGGAAATTAAAACAATGAAAATTAGAAATAAACCAGCGTTGGGAAATAATTTCGGGATACTACACTATTTATTCTTTTTTAATTAGGAACTTTTAAAAATTAAGGCAGATTATGAATTTCATGTTTAAAGACTTTGTATTATTTAATTATGAAAGTATAATGGCATATAATTTAGTAATTGAGATAGTTAATACTAAAATATATAATAAAATTAGTGATTTAAAAAATGCAAAGCAACCAATTATATTTAAAGGAGATTTTGATACCATAAGGAAATTAGCTGAACAAAAGAAAATTCAGTATGTTGTTGACTTAGAAGATAATGAATTTAAAGATAATTTAAACTTTGCCAATTCTGGATTTAATCAAGTTATTGCTAAAATATTTGCTAAAAATAATATTAAAGTATGCTTTAATTTTAATTTGGTTTTAAATTCTAATTCTTTTGAAAGAAGTAAAATTTTAAGAAGAATGATGCAAAATGTTAAATTATGTAGAAAATATAAGGTTAAAATGTTAATTAATTCTTTTGCTAAAAATGAATATGAATTAAGAAGTAGAGATGCTTTAAAGAGCTTTGGATTAGTGATTGGGATGAATTCTAGAGAAGTTATAGAAGCAACTAATTTATAGAAGATTTATTTTTTATTAACTTAAATATCTTGATTTCTTCATCATGTAATGTTTGGGTGAAAAAGTAATACATTGCATATAATTCAAGAGCAAAAGGTAAATAACCTAAATAACCTAGAATTGGCATTTCAAATATTTTAAAAAAACTTACATAAGGAATATTATAAAACCATTTAGGAATAGCATAGTAATTCCAAAATTCCCAGAAGAATCCTGTAATTAACCCAGCTAACATTAATGATAAAGGGATTTTTAAGTTTCTATCTTTTAAATGAGAAATAATGCTTGGCTTTTTATGCAGATAATTTATTGGATCAAGCAAAAAGAAAAATGAAGCCCAGACTAATGGGAATGTGAATTTTGGGAAGATTATTGGAGAAATTAAGCAAATAATTCCAATTAAATACATAATATGAAGAAATCTTTTTGTAATATTATGTTTATGTTTTAATTTTCTATGATTAAATAAATTTGTATTCTGTATTAAAAAATAAGTTTCAAATATAGCTGGAAGAACTGTAGAAAATGAGAGTAATGCAAATAATCCCTTTTCAATATTAGATTTAAATACATCAACTGTATTATATTGCCAGTTTGATATATATTGATTAATTATTTCAAAAGTTATCCAGAAGAATGTAGATAAAATTAACATAATAAAGAAATGTTTTTTATCTGTCATTAATAGACTTTTTTTTGATATTTTATAGTTAATTGCATCAATGATAAATATATAACCAAACCAAATTATTGGAAAATACCATCTTGCAAAAGGTTCAATTTTTAACACAAAATTGATTTCGGCAAACAAAACTAGTAGAATTCCTAATTTGCCGTACCATTTGAACATAGAATAAAAGTCATCATTTTGGTTTATAAACATTAGCTATCAAGTCAAAGTAATTACATCATAGTTTAAAGATAATTTTAGGAGATACTGAACTCTCTCAACTACTATAGATGGAGTTACAACAATTCTATCATTAATATTTTGAAAGTTTAAATAGTCTTGTAAGGGTGAATAGTTTGGGGTAAGTTGAGTAACAATAGATGGATTAAGACATTGCTCACTAAATCTTGATATTAATTGGCCATATAAAGGGGATGTTGGAGTTGATGCTATTATTGTGTATACATAATCGGCAACAAAATGATGTTGTATTTGTGAAGAAAGTCTTTCAAATAGTTTTGATTTTAAAGTAGTTAAGTTAACATTAGCCTTTGGATTAGCTTCTAGAATTATATCTAAGCCAAATGCACTTTCTGCTTCTCTTCCATGTATTAAAAATATATTACTAAATGGATCTATCATTTTAAAATGGACTCGCCGGGATTTGAACCCGGGGCCTTTCCGCAGCGAACGGAACACTCTACCCCTGAGCTACGAGCCCTGTAAAGTTTATAAATACTTTATTTAATTATAACCTTTTATAGTTATGCTGCAGAACTATATGCAAAACAAGTTTCTTCAAGAGTTCCATTTGGATTTAGTTTTATAGATCCTATATCAAATTTTAATCCTACTGATTCTACAAATGATTGACTATGTGAAATTAAAAATTCTATGTCACTGTCATTGCTTAATATTCTTACTGGGTAATAACCATTATGTGAATTTCCTGTGAATAAATCAGAAATTATAAAAGCAGAAGTAACTAGTGCTTCATCTGTATATTTGTTATTACTTTTTCTTGAATTATAGTATCTTTTTTGATTTCTTGATTTTAAGTATCTTAAATGTTGAAATAATCTATGATAGTTTTCTTCTTCCCTAAATGCCCCATCTAGAGTACTATCTCTATCTAAAACTTGACTAAACTCTAGAAGTCTTTCTGCTAATGAAAAGCATCTTTTCCAATAATCTTTGTAAATTGGAAAATTAATTATTTTTCTTGATTTTCTTGACTTTACAATTTTTCTTTTTAATCTTTTAAAGTAATTTGCTCCTACTTGAAGTTCCTCTACAACTTCTGGGATTAGAAATACATTGTCATTATTTCTAGTTAAATTCATTAAAAATTGTTGTTTAATTTCTGCATATTGATAAAATTGCTTTAGTAATGGTCTAAGCTCTTGAGTTGGATGAGGCCATACTAGTAATTCATTATAAAGTTTATCAAAACTTCCATCTATATGACCTGTTTCTAAGTTTATAAATTCTGGTGGGTACCATACATTTGTGTCTATCAAAATTATTTTTTCTAATAATGGAACTTCAGATAAGTTTCTTAAAAGTCTTGAGACATCAAGAAGTTTAATTATTGCCATTTTTTTAGGTTTATTGGGATAAATATAAAATATCTTCTGTTTTAATCCTTCTTCCTTTGTCAATGAAATTTAATATCTTATTATTTTTAATTTTACCACAGCCCAAGATATCATTTCTATGTGTTAATATTATATAGCCCTTTATGTCTCCATTATAAATCAAATCCTTTCCAAGGAACCAAGATTTTGAGTCTTCTAAAGATAAATCTATTACATTTTTTTTGGCATTTTTACCAATTATTTGAGAACCTTCTATAGAAAGTCTTATGCCATCATCTTCTATTTTTGCAAAATATAACCCTATATTATTAATTCTTAATTTATTTAAGTCAATTTTAGAAATATATCTATTAGTGATGTAAATCTTATTATCCCTATTTATAAGAAAAACATAATCTAGATTTAGTTCTTTAATAGAAAATTGATTTTGTAAATTACCTAATATTTTTTTAATTTCTTTTTTATTTAATACTTTAAAGTTCATCATTTACTATCTAAATTAGGAATCTGTAAAACTTTTCCTTTTGGAATATGTTCATAATTATCAAGATATTCTTTACATACTTTAAGAGAAAGTGTAATTAGCATAATTCTTGGTTAATATAGTAATTTAAATAGCTTTTCCATAAAACAACAATTTTAAATATTAGGCCAAATAAAAACTTATTATGAAATTTGATAAGAAAATCCTTTTGGCATCTTTAGAGAATGCTATAAAACATGATGGAAAAGCTAATGTTAATGCTGTTTTGGGCATTGTTTTATCTAAGAGTCCTGAGTTAAAGAAAAACATTAAAGAGTTGCAGAAGAATGTTAGTGATGTAGTTAGTAATATTAATAATATGACTTTAGAAGAGCAAAAACTTCAATTTAAAAACTTAGGCGGAGAAATAACAGAGAAAAAAGAAGAAGAAAGAAAACTGCCAGAACTTAAGAATGTTAAAGGAAAAATTATAATGAGGTTAGCTCCTTATCCAAGCGGACCTTTACATATAGGAAATTCTAGACCTTACATTATTAATGACGAATATGTTAAGATGTATAAAGGAAAATTATTACTTGTTATTGATGATACAATTGGAAGCGAAGAAAAAAATATTAGTAAAGAAGCTTATGAGTTAATTCCAGAAGGTTTAGAATGGCTTGATATAGCTTTTGATAAAAAAGTTATTTATAAATCAGATAGACTAGAGATTTATTATAAGTATGCAGAAGAATTAATTAAAAAAAATAAAGCTTATGTTTGTGAATGTTCTTCAGAGATTTTAAGAGGGAATAGACAGAAAGGGTTAGAATGCAATTGTAGAGTTAAGTCTATTTCTACTAATTTAAGAGATTGGGAAAAGATGTTTAAAGCTAAAGAAGGTAGTACGTCTTTAAGAATTAAGACAGACATGAAACATAAAAATCCCGCATTTAGAGACAGAGTTATATTTAGAATTTCTGATAGGAAACATCCAAGAATTGGAAATAAATTTAGAATATGGCCATTGTTAGATTTTTCATGGGCTATTGATGACCATTTATTAGACATTACTCATATACTAAGGGGAAAAGAATTAATGATGGAAAGTGATATGGAAAGATATATTTGGAATGTATTTAAATGGAGACAAATTGAGATTATTCATACTGGATTATTACAAATTGAAGGGATAAAACTTTCTAAATCTAAATCTAAAAAAGAAGTTGAATCTGGGGCTTATGAAGGATGGGATGACCCAAGAACTTGGAGCCTGCAATCACTAAAAAGAAGAGGATTTCAACCTGAAGCAATTAGAAGATTTATTTTAAGCTTTGGAGTTACACAAAGCGAAATTAAAGTTCCTGTTGATGTTTTATATTCTGAGAATAGAAAGTTATTAGATAAAAAAGTAAATAGATATTTCTTTATTTCAAATCCTAAGAAAATTAAGATAAAAAATGCACCTAATTTAAATGTTGAAGTTCCTTTACATCCTGATGATAATAGAGGACACAGAAAATTTAAGACTGAAGACGAGTTTTATATAAGTGATGATATAAAGAAAAATACTGTATATAGGTTTATGCATTTATTTAATTTTAAAGATAATAAATATTTGTCTACGGAATTAGATAAAAGTTTGAATGCAAAATTAATTCACTGGATTCCTGCTAATGATAATTTTGTAAATGTTGAAATTGTTATGGTGGATAATTCTAGAATAAATGGAATTGCTGAATCTTCTGTTAGAAATTTGAAAGTTGACGATATAATACAATTCGAGAGGCAATTCTTCTGTAGATTAGATAATAAATCAAATGATAAAATTGTATTTTCCTACGCTCATAATTAATTTTTAGAAATTTAAAAAAGAAAAAGGTTGTGTTTTTATTTTAACACAAAATAAGTTTATCTCCTTCTTGTTGGGGCCTTTCTTCTTGATGAAGAACTCCTTGATGAAGACTTACTTGCTGATCTTCTCTTTGCTGGCATCTTATTATCACCTCTGTTTTATTATTTATTACTGTTTACAATATTTTATTCATATATAAACGTTTCGATTTTACAATTTTTTTATGTTGAAGTGATAAAATTTATCAAATTTTTTTAATTTTGCTTTTAATTTTTGAAAAGTTAATTTCTCGACGGAAAATTATTGTTTATTTTTATTTATGTGTAATTTAAAAATTAAATTTGTAAATTGATACGATAAAATTAATTCGAATTTATATTTGATGATGTTAAGAATTTTGTGAAATGTCAAAATTAAAAAATATTTTTTATTAAATTACAAAATTTAGTAAATTTATTTTAATATTTACTTAAGATGATAGTTTTTGTCTTAGCTATTTTGTGTCTTTTTGATAGCAAAAAGTATTTAAATGTTAACTATAAGCTTTAAGATATAAATTTGGAGGAAAAACATGGATATTGATACTGAAGTTCCTAAAGAGAAGCTGAATAGAGCTATGGAAATTGTAGAGATTGCACGAAGAACTGGAAAAATAAAGAAAGGAACTAATGAAGTAACTAAGGCTGTTGAAAGAGGAATTGCTAAGTTTGTATTAGTTGCTAAGGATGTAAATCCTAGAGAAATTATTATGCACTTACCAGCTTTATGTAAAGAAAAGCAAGTTCCTTTAGTACCTTTTCCCACTAAAGTAGAATTAGGTGCTTTAGCTGGATTGAGTGTTCCTACTAGTGCAATTGTAGTAATTAAAGAAGGAGACTCTAAAGACCATATAAAGGAATTTTCTGAGTAAAAATGAATGAGGAAAAGCAAGATAAGAGATTAGCTAAAAAAGTAGAGAAGAGAGAATCTAGTTTATTTACTTATGCAATCCCTGCTAGAGTAGAAGATATAGTGGGAAGAACTGGAACTAGAGGGGAAGTAATCCAAGTTAGAGTTAAAGTACTAGAAGGAAGAGATTCTGGTAAAATTTTAAGAAGAAATACAAAAGGACCTGTTAAAATTGGAGATTATTTAATGTTAAGAGAAACAGAGATTGAAGCTAGAAAATTAATTCATAAGAGTAGATAATGGCAAATTGTGAATTTTGTGGAAGGAATATTGAAAAGGGAACCGGAAAAATATTTGTTTATAAAACTGGAAAAATGGTAAATTTTTGTTCTTCTAAATGTGAGAAAAATACATTAAAATTACATAGAAATCCTAAAAAGTTTAAGTGGACTTTAAAATCAAAGAAAAAGAAATGATTGAGAGAACCTTAGTTTTAATAAAACCTGATGGAGTTTCTAGACATTTAATTGGAGAAATTATAAAAAGATTTGAGCAAAGAGGATTGAAAATTATAGGATTAAAGATGACTAAGTCAGATGATCAAAGAGCTTCTAAACATTATAATGATGATATTGCTAAAAAACATGGACATGAAGTAAGAAATAGGTTAATTGCTTATGTTAATGATGGTATTATTGTTGCTTTAGTTTTAGAAGGTATAGATTGTATAAATGTAGTTAGAAAAATTTGTGGAAGTACTTATCCTAATGAAGCATCTTTAGGAAGTATAAGAGGAGATTATGCACATATAAGTAAAGATTATGCTAATTCTAATAATAAAAATGTTAAGAATTTAGTTCATGCTTCTGGAAGTTTAGAAGAAGCTAAAGAAGAAATTAAAATTTGGTTTAATGATAATGAATTATTTAATTATGAAGGAGATCATGAAAAATATATTTAACGACCATGTCTCCATCCTCTTAATGCTGTTCTAAAAATAATACTTAAATCATCATATAAAGTGTAATTATGTTGTGAATCTAATTGACCCATCTCTTGTAATGTTAAATCTCTTCTTTCTTTGCCTTGGTCTAGACAATCAATGCATGCTCTGCTTGTTAACCCAGGTCTTTGGCTTAAAACATTTGTATAACCTAAAGTTGAGAGATAAATTGCTTCTTCTATAGATCTAGGTCTTGGGCCTACAATAGACATTTCTCCTTTAAGAATGTTTAATACTTGGGGAAGTTCATCTAGACTATATCTTCTTATTATTCTTCCAATAGGAGTTATTCTATCTTCAGGAATTAAAGTTAGACCTTCTTCTGTTAGCGTAGTATCTAAAGTATTTGAGTTTATCATAGATCTAAATTTAAACATTGTAAAAGTGTTTAAATTTTCATCAACTCTTTCAGCTCTATATAAAATTGGGCCAGAGTAAGCACTATTTAATTTACCTTGGATATAGAGTGCTGAGGCTACTGCTAATTGAACTGGACATGTTACTAATACTATTGCTATACTTCCGGCAATATCTAATGACCTTTTTAGTTTATACGTCATAAATCTTTTTGGTTAACTTGGCTTTATAAAGCTTTCGTTTTGATACTACTATATGGGAGTATTATAATGGAAAGATTTATATACTAGTTATACTACTTATAAGTAGTTATAAATTAAGAGGTAAAAATGGTAAAAAAAGACTTAAAACCAGTTTTTGATGCTTTTAAAGCTAAAGAAAGAGAATCTTATAAAACTGAGAATATTTTATATGGTTTAGACATAGCTAAAGGAACTGCTCCTTATGCATTAGCTGGAGTTGCTGCAAAATATGCTTTATATGGAATTGGAGAAGGTTATGACAGATTAAGTGCTTTAGTTGATAAGACTAAAGAAAGTGTTAGAATTGATAAAAAAATAGGAGATTGGTTTGATAAAGTAACAGGAAAAGAACAACAAACTCAAGATGTTGTTGGGGAACCAAAAGTAGATTATAGTGAGAAACTTAATGGTTATGGAAATTTAGCATTATTAGTTGCCTTAGGTGTTGGATTAGGTGTTTCTGCATTAAGAGGTTCTGGTCAACATTATGATAGAAAAATTAGAAAGAGACAAATTGTTGCAACTGAAGAACAAACTAGAGCACTAAGAAACCTTGAAAGAATTATGCAACAAAATAATGATTTAACTTCTGAATAAATATTTTAATACAAAGAATAAATTTTCTTTTCTTTCTCTAATTCTTCTGTAGAAATAATGAAGCCATTTTTTACCATATGGGACATAAACTCTAATTGGAAAAGATTTATCTGCAAGTTCAATTTGAAGATTTCTTCTAATGCCATATAACATTTGAAATTCATATCTATATTTTTTAACATTATACTTTTTAAAATAATTTTTTGCTTTTTCTATTATTTTTTGATCGTGTGTTGCAATAGCAATAAATCCTTTACTTTTTATTAATTTTATTAGTAAGTATATGTAATTTTTGTTAGTGTCTTCTTTTTTTAAATAACTTATTTTTGAAGATTCTTTATAAGCTCCTTTAACTAGCCTAATGTTTGCCTTTCTTTTTATTAAGGATAAAATATCTTTATAACTTCTTTTTAGGTTTGCTTGAATAGCTATTTCTAGATTAGGATATTTTTTGTGTAATTTTTTGTAAAAGTTAATTGTTGTAGTTGTGTATTTAGAGCCTTCCATATCTATAGTTACTGCTACTTTATATTTAGATGCGTATTTTACTAGATAACTTAGATTTTTTAAGCAGTATTTTTTACTAATATCAATGCCTAAACTGCTTAACTTTAACGAAATATTTGAGTTTAATTTTAGAATATTTATTGAGCGAATTAATTTTTTATATTGCTCGATATTTTTAGATACTTCTTTTTTTATTAATGTGTGTTCTCCTAAAAAATCTAATGTTGTTTTAATGTCATTCTTATTTAGTATTCTTGTAGCTTTTATAGCATCTTCTAGATTTTCTCCAGCTACAAATCTTTTTGCAAAGTAAATTAAAATATTCATATTATCGTTTTTTATAAAAATAAATTATTAATATAATAAACCCTAGAACATTGTAAATATCTGCTAGGTTAAATATTGGCCATATTTTTAAGTCAATAAAATCTCTTACATATTTAAAGGAAATTCTATCTATTAAATTTCCTAATGTTCCAGATAAAATAAAAATTAATGATAATTCTAATCTTTTTTGTTTTGATTTTATTAAATAATAAATTATAATTAAAGCAACTATTATAGAAATAATAATTAGTAAATTTATTTGGTTTTTTAATATTGAGAATGCTGCTCCTGTATTTTCCGTATAGTTAAATATGAAGAAATTTTTGTTTTTAAAATATAATTTAGTTAATTGATCTAATACTATTAATATTATTAAAAGAAGTATATTTTTTTTACTTACCATCTTTTAGGTGGTTCTTGAGATTCTACTGCGATTTTTTCTATATTGTCAATTTTTCTTTCAATTCTTTCTAATTGAATTAACCTTTGTTCTATTTGTTGGATTTTTGTATTTAAAAGTTCTAGTTTGCTTAGGATTAATTGGAATTCTGTATTTGATGGATTTGATATAGGCTCAAAAAAAGGTCTTTGAAAATTTTGTTGAGGCATATATTGGTCTTGATAGCCTAAATCAGAATCATTTGAATTTTGTGAAGGGATTTCTTCTTTCTTTTTTTTGCCGAACCAGGACATAGAACTTAATTAGTTTAGAGCTTTAAAAGCTTTTTGATAGAAAAGGTTTTATATAAGCAAAATTATACATATTTAATATATGGAAGTAGATGGATATTTAAAAAAAATTGAGGGTAAATCAGGAAAAGAAGCTATTAAAGCTCTTGATGAATCTTTAAAATATAGTGATTATAGAGAAAAATTTAGTGTTTATAATGAAGTTCTAAAAAAAGATATTGATTTAGATGCAAAAAAAGAATTAAGAACTAACTTAATTAGATTGATTAAGGATAATGCTTTAGTTAGTTTAAAAACTGGGCAAAAAGTTGAGTTACATCTAGGATATGATAGTATTAGTGAAGGTTTAGAACCTATTTATTTTTGGTTTGTTGAATTTTTAAGAAATGATAGTCCTACTGGATTAGGCTTGGACATAAATAAAGTAGAAGAAGCTTTTGAAGCTAGTGCTTCTAGTTCTTATTTTGGAGAAATGGGTGGAAGAGCAAGTATAATGCAAGATAGAGCAATGAAAATATTAGCTACAATAAATACTGTTGTTAGATCTGTTATAAATTTAATTTATGATTTAAAAGAATTTGAAATGAGACTGCAAACTTATGATCAATTAAAATCAGAAGATAAGGAAGATAAGTTTGCTGCTGATTTAGCACTAAAAGGAATGTGGCTTGATCAAGTGGATTTAGTAAAACATGGAAGGGGAGCTATTAATTCTTTAACACAGCAATTACAATTTGTAACTTTAAGAGATGCTTTTTTTGTTGCCGAAAATATTAAAAAAGTAAATGATATGGATCTTAATATTAGAGTACAAAATATTTTAATAAGAAAATTAGATGAATTTTATAAATGGAGAGATATAAGTGAGAGAGAATTAAGAAAAAGATATAATATAGAAAGAGCTTATTTAAAATCTCAGATAGATTCTTTAAAACTTTATACAAAATGGGCAAGGCCTTATTTAAGAGCAGCTCAACAACTAGGAATGAAAGATTTTAATAGTCCTCATGTTGTTGCTGCATTTAATAATGTTATTATGGAACTTACTTTATTTGGGAAAAAAGAAGTTAAGCCAGAAAGTATTAATGAGAAATTTGCTAGATTAAAATTTGTGACTAAGTTTTATTCATGTGTAGAAGTTAATTTTCAATTTAAAAGTGTTCCTCAAGTTTATAGGGGTAGAGAAGCTGCTCAATATGTTCATGGGGGATTAGCTGAAATGTTTATAAGACCTTATGTATTTACTGAAGAAGAATTAGGTATATTAGAGAGTCAAGAATTATATGAAGATATGGATTTAGTTGAAAATTTAACTAATGTAAGTTTTAAAGAATTACAAAGTGACTTAGATAAATATTTAAAACCAGAAACAAAAGAAGATGTTATTTATATTAAAGTACAGGATGAACAAGGAAATATTAAATATATAGAAAAGCCAAAACAAAAGAAAAAGAAATCTAGCTTTGATTGGCCTTTAAAAGACTTTGATAAAAAATCTAGGGAAAAATTTAAACCATTTAGTGTTTTAATTAGAGATATTTTTGGAATTAAGGAAAGAGAAAGTTTTGCTGTTGAAAAAGTTAGAGAAGAAGCTAAATCAAAAGCATTAAGTAATGCTTTATTAGCATATGATATTTATAAAAAGACTCATGGTATGATAACATGGTAGGAAAAGAAATTATTGAGGAATTAAAGAAATTAAAAGATATAGATGAAAAAAAGAAATTTTTAATTAAAGAGATAAAGAAAACTAAAGATAAAAATGAGAAATTAGAATTACAAAGATTAATTGATGAATTAAACAAAAAAGAAGAACATGTTCCTGTTGAAGGACAAGATTTAAGTTTAGTTTCTCCCTTAAGAAATTTGGAAGTAGAAGAAGCCCCTAAGTATGAAAGATCTCAAAATAGAGATTTTAGAAGAAACTCAGAATTAGAAAGAACTGTTGAAAATACTAATGATGAAAGAAGAACTGGAACTGTTTATGGACCTTCAACTTCAGATAATATTATTAAATATGAAAATTCTATTGATTCAAGTGTTCAAGTGAGAAATTCTTTAGAAAGAAAATGGGCAGAAGAAGGTATTAAAGGAAATGCAATAGATTTAGATCCACAGATAAAAGCAAGAGCAAGAGAGATTGCATCAAAGTATTTAAGTGATACTCCAGAAAATATAGAAAGATATGTAAGCGGACAAGATCAAAGAACAATATTTGGAGGAAATCAAAATTATCAATCTGCTCGTTTATTAAGAGATGATGTAACTTTAGAAATTATGGAGAAAAAGAAGAAAGAATTAAATAAAGATGATATTGAGAGATACTTTACAAGAGTTAAAGGGGATTCATTTTAATGGGATATTATCATAATTTTACTTATGGAAGTAGTAGTCCTTTTGAATTAAAAGAGAGTCCTATTGGATATAATGAATTAAATCCGAATGATAACTTTGCTTTTTATGGGAAACATATGGCTATTCCTGGAGGAGTACAAACAGCAAATCAATTACAAGAATTGTCTAATTCTTTAAATCAAGGAGTTGTTAATGTTGAATTAGGACCTTTGCAACCTGATATTTTAGAACAAATTCCAAAGCAACATTTTGGAGAAGCTTATAGATTAGCAAAATTAAGTGGGGCTAAAATTTCAATGCATGGACCTATAATGGATTTAGGTGGATTTGGGCAACAGGGATATAGTGATGCACAAAGAGAATATGCAGAAAATCAATTTAAATCTATTCTAGAAAGAGCTCATGATTTTGATCCTACTGGAAATGTGCCTGTTGTATTTCATACTACTGCTGGAACTCCTGCATTTGAGTTAAGAAAAGGACATACAATTCCAGGATTAACTGAAGAACAAAGAAAGCAATTAAAGTTTCCAGAAGATGCTTATACTGGGGTTGCTATAAACCAAATAACTGGACAAATTGCTCCGCTGCAATATGAAGAAAGATATAAATTTGGGGCTGATAAAGAACATAAAGATATATTTCATCCAACTGTAAGATTAGAAAACCTCAATGAATCTGAGTGGGATAATGAACAATTAAGAGTACAAACTTATTTAGAGGATATGAGAAGAATACAAGAAAGGATGCAGGGAATTGCACAGCAAGCTGAACACTTAGAATATGGAAAACATCATGGAGTTTTAAATGATGAAGAGCAAAGAAGATTAGTTAGTTATAGGAGAGATTTAGATGTACTTCAAGGACATATTAAAAATTTGAGTCAATTATCAAGAAGTCAGTTAGGTGATATGTGGACTAAAGTTGAGAAATATGCTGATGCTGATGCGAAAAAGAAATTTTTTGAAGAGGAACATACAAAAAAACTTTTTCCAGATGCTAAAGAAAAATGGGAACAATTACAGAAAGCAATTAAAACTTATGAAGCAGTAGAAGATAATCAAAGAATTACTAAAGAAAGAAAGGAAGAATTAGCTAAAGATATAGGTTTAAGATCCGAGGAATATAATAAACAAGTTATAACTGCTATGGCTCATATGCCTACTCCACAAGTTTATAGACCTGTTAATGATTTTGCAAAAGAGAAAGTATCAGATACTGTTGCAAGTGCTGTATTTTATGCATATAATCAATTTAAAGAAAATGCTCCATTAGTTGCTTTAGAAAATTATTATCCTGACTTAGTTTTAGGTAATGCAGAAGGTCTTAGAGATGTTGTTTTAGAAAGTAGAAAAAAATTTGAAAATAAATTAATTAAAGATAGAGGAATTTCTGAAAAAGAAGCTCAAAGGATATCTGCTAAATTAATTGGAGCAACATGGGATACTGGACATATAAATACATTAAGAAAATCTGGATATAGTCATGAAGATGTACTAAAAGAAGCTGAGACAATTGCAAAAAGTGGAGTTGTTAAACATGTTCATATAAATGATACTTTTGGATTTACAGATTCGCATTTGCCTCCTGGAATGGGAAATGCAGGAGTTAATGAACAATTAGCTTTACTTGAGAAGTGGGATAAAAATGAATTAAGAAGAGCTGTTGTTGAGGCGGGGGCATTTGTAGCTCAGTTTAAACAAAGTCCTCATTTATTTGGTTTAGAATCTTTAAATACTCCTATTTATCAACAATTATTTGATGTAAAAGGAGCATTAATGCCATTTAACCCAGGTGTAGATTTAACTTGGAGAGGTTCTACTGACATATATGACAATTATGGAAGTGGTTTTGGAAATATACTGCCGGAATTGCATTTTAGAGACTTTTATGGCGGAGGATTTGCTAATTTACCTAATGAATTAGGAGGACAAATTGGAGGAGATAAAAGTAGATTTGCAGGAACACCAAACCAATAAATTTATGAATAAATAAATTTTTATAATTAAAGATGAAGTTATTAAGAAAAAGAGGAAAAGAAGTAAAGAAAGAAAAAAATAACCTTTCTGAAGAGTATAGTATTGCTTATGATTTTGCAGTTAAAGTTTATAAAAGATTTAATGAAGTTATAAAAAGTGTAATTTTATTTGGAAGTGCTGCAAAAAATGAGATGCAAAGAGGAAGTGATATTGATATTATTGTTATTGTTGATGATTGTTCAATTGCTTGGGATCAAACTTTAATAAGCTGGTATAGACAAGAACTTTCTAAATTAGTTTCTGGTCAAAAATATAGGGATAGATTGCACATTAATACAGTTACTTTATCTGTATTTTGGGAAGAAGTAAGAAATGGAGAGCCTTTAATTATTAATGTTATTAGATATGGACAAGCATTAGTTGATTTTGGAGGATTTTTTGAGCCAATAAAAGTTTTATTGGCCAAAGGAAAAATAAGGCCAAGTGTTGAAGCTACATATAATGCTCTGAGAAGAGCTCCAATACATATTGCAAGAGCAAGAGCTAACGTTCTAGGTGCTATTGAGAGTTTATATTGGGCTATGGTAGACAGTAGCCATGCTGCTTTAATGGCTGCTAAGCAAGCCCCTCCTAGTCCTGAGCATATTTATGAATATTTAAATGATGTTTTTGTTAAAAATAGAAAGTTAGATAGAAAATATGCTGATTATTACAGAGAAGTTTATACAATATATCATGATATAGCACATGGAAATGTGAATATGATTACTGGAAAAGAAGTAGATGATCATATAGAAAAAGTAATTGATTTTGAGAGAGTAATGAGAAGTTTAACTATTGACATTGTAAAAGAAGAAAAAATGATAAAATTAGAATTAAAAAAATAATTGGCTTTCTTAGTTCTGAGAATTAGTTAAGAATGGAATTATACATTACTATACTGTTCTTCCTAGAAACGGAAAAGGTTTATCATAGGACGGGTTAATAGTACTAATTATATGTCTACTACCTTCGTCTAGAGTGTCTGCATAATGAAATTTGCCTAAGTAGGATGAACCTAATTGTTGGATGGTTTCTTCCAAATATCGTGGTAGGAAAGTGTCGTTTCCAAGCACTTTTTTATTTAGTATGGCATCATAAACATTATTAGTATCTCCACCAGCTTTTTGTGGGAATACTACAGCAAGAGTTGGATTATTGTCAAAAATTGTAGAAGTGAGCCCCTTATTGTAATCTATCACTAGTACAAAATGTCCATGATATTCATTTGGAAAATCAAATCTAGCATGCCATCTTCTTATCGGTCTATTAGAATTGAAAAACTTTTGCATTAATTTCAATTCTTCTTCCAAACGGTGTGGCACAATAGCTACAATAGATCTTTCTGCGTCTATCAATCTTTCTTCTAGATTCTCAACCATTAGTAGACTAAGTATAGCAAAATATTTAAAACTATTCTAATATTTTTTGCTTTGCAATAAAAATGACAACAATAGTTTAATAATTAAAAAAATAAAAGAAAAAGTTTTACTTTTATTTTTTAGCTTTTTCAGCTTCTGCTTCTGCAGCTGCTTCATAAGCTTGTTTTATTCCTTTGTAGTTTGTATAGACTACTGCACCTGTAGCAACGTTGTCCATAAGTTTTCCAACTTTTTCTGTGTCTAAAGTATAACCAACTACTTCATCTTTGTCGTTCTTAGTGTCTTTTAAGTATTTTGAAGCTTCTATTCTTAACATTAAGTCTTCATATTCACTTATTGTACCTGTTGCATTTTTAGCTCTGTAGATTCTTAATCTATCAGCTCTTGATGCATTGGCTGCGTTATTTAATGTTTGTTGATCTGGTTTACCTACGTCAATAAGACCAGTTAAGTAATCTTTCAGTATTTCGGCTGCTTCTGCTTTAGTTTTTCCTTTGATTGTGTTTTGAATTGAACCAACTACTTCATCTATAACTTTTGGTTTATATTTATTGTATAATGGTTCTGTATCTTCTTTGCTTACTCTAGCAATAGCTTCATTAGCCATTGTAAATCCTCTGTAAGGATTATCGTTAATTTCGTCAATAGCTTCTCTAAAAATAGGACTTTCATTATCTCCATCAGCTAATATTAAGGCTAATTGTCTTGATAGTGTTAATTGTTCTCTATAACTATCAGCATTATTTAATTCATTTGATGTATGTTTTAATGCTCCTACTTTTGTTAAAAGCGAGTCTAGAGTTTGATACTCTTGACGTTCTGTACCTTCTTGAGTTTGAATTCCGTTTGTCATTTTTATCTTCCTCCTTTGTAACTACTATTTGGTAGTGTAACTTATATATAAACCTTTCTATTTGCCTTATTTTGGCTTCTAAAGGCTTAGAACAAGCAAATTTTATATGGTTTTTGGTTTGAATTAAGTTAAAAAATATATTAATTATCTTTTAAAAACCATTTAATTTTTCTTATTTTTTCAAGCAGAGCTTCAACATTAGTATTTTCATCTATTTTTATGTCTAATCTAAAGGGAATTTCTGTGTCTTTTTTAGCTTCTGTTTTCTCTGTTTTTGAGATTAATCCAGAATCAGCGTCAACTGTAACGTAATCATTATCATTTAAAAGTTGAGTAGCATTATTTGTATTAATTAAACAAGGAACTTTTATTAAATCTTGAATTTCAGAAGAAATATCTGAATCTGAGATTATAGCACTTGCTTTTTCTATTGCTCCTATGAATTCAGGCTTTACAAATCTACATACAATTATGTCATTATTAATTACTTTACTTATGTCTTCTAATGATTTTAGAATTTTTACATTTCCAGATACTTTTCCTGAGTAAAAGCTATCTCCATTTATTGAATTTTCAGTATTTTCATTAAATTTAGTATTTTCTAAAGATTGAAATGCATTTGAGAAATTAGGAATTTCTTCAATATTTTCTTTAGGTTCTTCTATTGGGTCTATATTTATTAGATAAATTCTATTATTTTCAAATGCAAATTCAAATTTATATTCGTTATTTGCTAATTCTCTTAATTTATATAAAATTTCTATTAACTTATCTATTTCATTATAATTTAATTTTTGTTCCTCTCCCCTCATATATAAATTTCTTTTTACAGTCCTAAGTAAATTTTCATCTCTAAATAACATAAATTCTTGTTTGTTTATTTTATATTCTTTTAATTGTAAACTATCTTTGTCTAGAACATAAGTATCATATAAAACTTCATTAGTTTTCATTATTTCTGAAGTTCCAAAACAAGCATTTATTATTATTTCATTTGAGGTTAAGGAAATCAAAGCAGATTTATCTGGGTTTACCATTTTTTGAATGATTAGATTTAAATCATTAATATTATCAGATGAAATTGTATCTTTATTAAAATATAAAATAAAAACTCTTTTTATTGCTTCTACTAATGAATCTATTCCTTTAATATTGTCTATAGATTCTATATATTTATTATTTTTTAAAAATGGTCTTACTACTAAGTATGGAGATGATCTTCCTGCTCTTATAAAATCTATTGTTTGAATTGACGCAGACTTAAAAATATCATTATGAATCACCATATTGTCATATGCTGTCTTTATGTCATTTAAAAGAGAATTAGGAAATTCTGCATTTAAAATTAAATCTTGTATTTTTAATGATAAAGATTCAAGTTCTTCTTTTGAATATCCTGAGTTTTCAACTAATTCTGTAATTTGATTATTTAATCCTGTTTCTATTAAAAATTTATGAAGTGCTTCATTTGTAATTATAAATGAATTTGGAATTTGAATTTTGTTATTTACTAATTCTGTGAATAAAAAAAGTCTTTCTCCTAAGTTAATTATATCATCTCTTTTTACATCTTTAAATTGCAGTATTAAAGACATATAATTTAAAGTCAAAGGGTTTTATTTAAACTTTTCTAGATTATAGTTAATAATTAAATTTAAAGAATGCCTCTTTCTTCAGCTAATAATAGTAAAGAATCAATAGAATAGGAGTATTCTTCAAAGGAAATTTGATTATCTGAATTTGAATTAATTGCTCTTATAAAATTTATAGCTGTTGATAAATTAATTTCTTGATTATTTACTCTTGCATACATTGATAGTAAATAATCTAATGGATTAGTAGTTCTATAATCAAAGTCTTTAAAATCATATTTTTCAAGTTTATTTGTTAAATAGTCTAGGCCTTCTTGATAAATTCTTTTATCTATTTTTATTAAATCTCTTAAATCAGTTTCTTGAAATTGTTGGGTTATGTCAAATACAACTTTGGTAGGTTTTTGAAGTTCGTTTGAACATGAAAGATTAAAAATTAGAGGTACAAGATAGAATGTTCTTTTTAATGAATTATTCACAATTTTAAAAGTATATTTTAGTATTTAAAGTTATTTAATAAGGTATTTAAAGAATATAGTTAATACAATAATATGAAAAAAGAAGAGAAAATAGGTTTTCTAAGAACTTTTGGAGATTTAAAAAATGAGAAAATTATAAAGGCTTTTTTTAAAGTTAAAAGAGAAACTTTTGTTTTAGGAGAATATAAAAAATTAGCATATCAAGATGTTGCATTACCAATTTTATGTGGCCAAACTATTTCACAGCCCTCTACAATAGTTATAATGCTTGATTTATTAGAATTAGAAAAAGGACAAAAAATATTAGAAATTGGAACTGGATCTGGATATAATTCTGCTTTAATTTCTGAAATCATTAAACCTGGAAAAGTTTATACTATTGAAATTATAAAAGAGTTATATGAATTTGCTAAAAATAATTTAGAAAAATATAAAAATATTTTAATTTTTAATAAAGATGGGGGTTTAGGATTAGAAGAAGATATGCCTTATGATAGAATTATTGTTACTGCTGCATGTCCTGATATTCCTTATCAATTAGTGGATCAATTAAATGAAAATGGTATTTTATTAGCTCCAGTAGGGGTTAAATATCAAGATATGATTAAATTAATTAAAACAAAAGAAGGATATAATATAAGAAATTATGGAAAGTTTGAATTTGTAAAATTAAAAGGAGAATTTGGATTTAAGTAATTTCTATAGTATAAGTTCCAGGAAGTCTTGGAGTTGCTGTTTTTAAAGCTACTCTTGCTAGATCAATAAATTCTTTATTTACTTTTACTGTAAAAACTACTTTTCCTTTTGGAACTTGAGCTGCTGTGCCCATTGCTTTTCCAAATGAATGTGACATACCAGTTTGAAGTCTATCTGCATGTGCTCCAGACAACATTCTATTTTCTCTTAGTACATGATGGGGATATGCATTAATTTGGAATAAATAATTTGATGGACCAACTTTTTCATTTAATGCTCTATTTACAATTTGTCTTGAGCTTTCTAATGCATTATGTCTTATTTGATGAGGTTTTTTAGAAATCAATTTTATAGTATAATTAAACTCTTTTTTAGGATCTCCCATTGTATATCTAACTACTTTAATTGTTGGAATTGCTTTAATAAAGCCTTTTTTCTTATATTTTGATTTCCTTGTCCAAGGTCTTGTTATTTTTGAATAACAGCTACCTTTTCTTAAAGTTACCATAGTTTTTTAGTTCACTATTAATTTATAAAGTTTCTGATGGTCTAAAACGAACTTGTATCTCTTGTTCAAGCCTGTTTTTATATGAATACAAAGCAGCAGTAAGTGCTTGTCCTCCATATCTCTCTTCAAAACCTGTTGTAAATGATATATAGCTAGCATCTTCGGGATTAGTATTAAATCCTACCAGCTTTAATTCTTGGTTTTTAGGATCAATTTGTTCTAGAGTCATATGCGCAACTGTGATAGTCACATAAGTTCACTATATATTTGTCTACTTGTTCTGATTGGGGAAACTTCTGCGTCTATTGTCATATTTAAGCCTGCTTTGCCTATTTAATAATAATTTTTAATAATGTTTTTACTGTATTTTAACTTTGGATCCAATTGCTTGTCCTGGCAATCCTTTCTCAAATTTTACTCTTATAGCTCCTTTATTTCCATGAGCTTTTGTTACTTTTCCTAGAATCTCTTTTCCTGTTGGTGTTGTCCAAATTACTTTTTTAGAAGTAAGCTTATCTGCCTCTTCTTTAGAATTAATATCCTTTATTACAATAATTAATTCATTTGGATATTGTGTGTTTCCGCCAAGTCTAAAATTAGATATTGTTCCTTCCATATAATTAAGAAAAAGAGATTGTTTAAAAAGCTTTTCTATTATAACCTTTTTTCTAGAATTGCTATTATTTTAGAATCTTCTACAGGATCTATTTCTAAAGGAAGAACTTTGTCTTTTAATCCAATTTTAAATTCTGGATTAGTAAATCTTTGGGGTGTGTATAGAGCTTCTAAAGCATGATATCTTCTTAGTAAAGCTTCTTGAAATGTTTGGGAGTCTGCATCTACTGGAGCTGAAAAGTATATTGGATATTCTGGAATTGAGAATATTGCATGTTCTTTTCCATTAATATGGAATATTCTTGCGATAGAACCTTCATACCAAATATGATTATTTGTTGTCATTTTTGTTAAAAATATTTAAAGACATTTTTGTTGTTTTTTTCATGTTTCTTCATTACATATAAATATATAAAATTTAGAAGAAAAACACTATTTATAAAGCTTTTTTATTGCTAGAAATGTTTAAAAAGAAATTAAGAATTGCTTTAGTATGGCAAAATATAAAGTTACATTAGATAGAGACAAATGTATTGGGACTGCTTCTTGTGTTGCTGTTGCTCCAAAATTCTGGGAATTGCAAGATGATGGTAAAATAATGCTCTTAGAATCTAAACTAATTGAAGAAACTAATCAATGGGAGTTAATTATTGAGACAGAACAAGATTTATTAGAAAATAAAGAAGCAGAAGGTGTTTGTCCTGTGGATGCAATAATAGTAGAGAAATTAGAAGATTAATCTAGTATAATTTCTATGTCTTTTCCATAAATTTTCTTCAATGAATTAAATAAATCTTCTTTTAATGTTAGAATTTTATTAGAATCAAGGTTTTTACTTACATAATCATCTAGGTCTTCTTTTGTTGATTTTTCTGTTTTTGTTATACTGTAATTTTCATTTATATTTGCCTTTAATATTGATGGAGTTTTTTCTTTTATGTCTTCTAAAATAAATATAACTTTGTCAAATAAATAAAGTTCTCCAGTAATATCTGCATGTTTAAATCTAAGCTTAGACCTAAACAATGAAAATGCTTTTTTTCTTTGAATAAATTCTATTAAAACTCTAGTCATTGTTCTAGATTCTTTTTTTACTTTTTCAGCTTCTGCCTTTGTTAATTTTTTCAAATCATAATCTTTTTTTGCTTTCTTTAAATACTTAAACGTTTGAGATAAAAATTGAGGTAATTTATTTTTCTTTATATAATCATCAAAATTCTTTTCTAGAGTTGTATCTGTAAATTTGATTTTTTCAAAATTAAGACATTCTTTAATTATGTTCAATGAAGCTTCATATGTTTCTGCTATAGTTTCTTTTTCTCTTCTTCTTTCAATTTCATCAAATACTTTTTGGATTCTATGTAAATAATCATCTGCATCTTTTATTAGTAAATCAATTTCTTTTCCTGTTATTTCTTTTAAATTTCCATGCTCAATATCTTTAAATGTTTTAACTGCTTTTTCTAGAATTCTTACATATTTAACTTCAATTAGTTTTTCTTTTCTAACCATTAATTCTTCAAAAAGTTTTACTGTTTCTTTTGGAGTTGGTGGACTTACACCATATAGCATTAAGACTGCTTGACTTGGATTTAAAACAGAATAATAAATGTCATCTGCAGCAATTCCTAATAATTTTTTCTTTGCTCTATCTAATAATTTTTCTCCTATGTCCATTTGCATGTCAATAGCTTCTGAACTAGGACGAATTCTACCCATTTTTAATAATAATTTCCATGGCATAAATGTTCCTCTGTCATATAATGGGACTCCATCTCTTAAAAATGTAAATATTACAGGATTAGCATCTTTAATAGATTCCCAGAAATCTGTTAAAATGTAAATTTGTGGATGAAATTGTTTTTTTGTTCCGACTATATCTACTGCATCAAATGACATATCTATGATTATATTTCTTAATTTATCTCTTAATTCAAATCTTGACATTTTTTTTACATCAGTATCATCTACAACAATATAAATGTCTATATCATTTGATTTTTCTCCTCTAAATAATGAACCTGCTGCAACATAACTCACAATATATTTTTCGAATTTTTTAATTACCATTGATTTATGAATCTCTGCTACTTTTAATGCAACTAACATATCAGTAGAATCATAAAGAATTGCAGAATTAGCTATTAATTGAATTAAATCATATTTAGCGTCAAAACAAGCTTCTTTCAATTCATCAACCATCATTACTTGAGGTTTTAATCTTTTATCTGTGTCTAGAGCAATTTTATCAATCTCTTTTATTAAATTATCTCTTACATCAAAAATTTTTTTGATGTCTTCTTCATGCGCTAAAATAAAAACGTGAAATTCATCTTCTTTAGATCCTTCTTTTTTAGGAGGTGGTGGAAGTAAAGAAATTCCAATAATATTTTTTTTATATTCCTTTAAAATTTTATCTGTAAATGAATCAAGTTTTGTTTTTATTTCTTTTAATTTCTCTTTTATTTCTTCAGGAATTTTAATATTTTGTTCCTTGGATTGTTCTTTAGAATCTTGAGACTTAGAATCCTTAGTCATTTCAATAAATTAGAATATTATTATTTTATAAAGCTTTTGATTATTATTTTATACAAGATATATGTTTTAATATTTAATCTTATTTTATGATTATATGGAAGATTATAAAGTAAGGTTTATTGAGTATTTATTAACTACTAATGCCTTAAAAGGCGATGGCGATTTTTCATTAAAAAGTAAAAGACTTTCTCCTTGGTTTGTTAATATAGGTGATTTTAATGATTGGAAGGGTTTAACAGAATTGGGTAGATTTCATGGCATTGTTGGAAGGGCAATTACAGAAAGTGATAATGTTAGACAGGCATCGCTAGAATATACATCTCAATTATAAGTTAATGTATAATTTCTTTGATTTTACAAAGTTTTATAAATGCTTTAATTCTGTGTAAGTGATTTAAAATGAAAATAAATGAAGTTTTTAAGGCAAATTTGAATAAAGATCAATTTAATGATATAATTGGGCAAGAAAAAACTAAAAAACAATTATTAAGTGCCTTAATTATGGCTAGGCATGTTATAGTTGTAGGATACCCTGGTGTTGGAAAAACTACTTTAGCTAAAAATGTAGCTAAATTATTGCCTGAAATAACTGTAAATGATTGTGGATATAATTGTGATCCTAAAAATCCTATTTGCCCTAAATGCTTAGATAAAAAAAGTAAACAAGTAAAAATTAATGGAGATAAAAGGTTTGTTAGAGTTCAAGGAAGTCCTGATTTAACTGTAGAAGATTTAATTGGAGATATTGATCCAATAAAAGCTTTAGAATATGGTCCTTTAACTATAGAAGCTTTTACTCCAGGTAAAATTTTTAAGGCAAATAATGGGGTTTTATTTTTTGATGAGATAAATAGAGCTCCTGAAAAATTACAAAATGCTTTACTACAAGTTTTAGAAGAAGGAAGAGTTACAATAGGAAGTTATGATATAGATTTAACTTCTAATTTTATTTTAATTTCAACTATGAATCCAGAAGATTTTGCTGGAACTGAGAAATTAAGTGAAGTTTTTCTAGATAGATTTGATATTATAATCATGGATTATCCTGAGAATGTTGAAATTGAAACTGAAATTGTTAAAGTTAAAGGAAAAAAATTAAAAGAAGTTATTTTTGATGATGATTTATTAATTTTAACTTTAAGATTCATTGATAAATTAAGACATAATAAAGACTTAGAGAGAGCTCCAAGTGTTAGAGCATCATTAGGATTGTATGAAAGAGCACAAAGTAATGCATTAATAAATAAAAGGAAAAACGTAATTATTGAAGATATTTTAGAGTCTATACAAAGTGTTTTAGGTCATAGAATTAAATTAAAGGCTGCTTTAAGATATACAATTAAACCTGAAGAATATTTAAGTCAAGAATTTAAAAAATTTATAGATGATACAAAAAAAAGTGGTGATTATCTCTGACATATCTACCAAATTAAATTTAGATAATATTTCTAATATTGAAGAATTAGGTGGAGATTTAGCAAAAAGTGATGAGCAAAAATTAATGAGTTCTATTATAGAAGGAGATAAAGAAACCTTAGATGAAAGTAAGTTAATAAATGAAAGCATAAATCAAGGATTAAATTCATTTACTCCAGATGCTATCTTTGAGAACTTAGTTACAGATTATAAGGCAGCTAAGAATATTTATGGAAAATCATTTTTAAGACATATAACTGATGAGGATGATGCTTCTTTAGAAAGAAATACTAAAATTCCAGAATTTCAAAGAAAAATAAAAAGAGTAATTGATGAAAAAATTGAGAAGTTAAAAGCAAAAAAGATATTAGATAAGGAGTTAAAGTTAACAGAAAAAGCATTTTCTTTAGCTTCAGTGAAATTATATTTAGATGAACTTAATATCTTAAGAGCTAAGGGGATTGTTGGATATAGAATAAACAGAAAAGAAAGTAATTATGGTGGGCAAAAAGATTATAGAGATTATAGAAAAGGAGATAGATATAAAGATTTAGCATTAAAAAGGACTATTAGAAAAACAGTTAGAAGGGGACATAAAAAAATTAAGAAAGAAGATCTATCTGTTTTTGAGAGAGAAGCAAGAGGTAAAGTTTACATTGTATATGCTTTAGATTCAAGTGGAAGTATGAAAGGAAGTAAAATAGATTTATGTAAAAAAGCAGGAATTGCATTAGCATATCAAGCAATAAATGAAAATGATAAAATTGGATTATTAGTTTTTGGGAGTCAAATTTCTAATGAAATTAGACCGACTTCTGATTTTGAGTATATTTTAAAAGAAATTACTAAAATTTCTCCTAGAAAAGAAACTGATATTGCTTCAACAATATTAAGAAGCATTGAGCTATTTCCTGATGAAGAAGTTACTAAGCATTTGATTATAATAACTGATGGAATGCCTACAATAGGAGATGAACCTGAAAAAGAAACATTAAATGCTACTTCTATTGCTAGATATGCAGGAATTACAGTAAGTGTTATTGGAATTAATTTAAATGAAGAAGGAGAGAAATTGGCTAGAGATATTGTTCAAATTGGTGATGGTAAGTTATATATTGTTAAGAACTTAGAGAATTTAGATAGTATTGTATTAGAAGATTATTATTCTTTAATATAAAATTAAAAAGTATTTTCATCAATTAAAACTTCTATGTTGTCTATGTCTTCAATGTCATCAGTTGTTTGTAAATCTTGTGCAATAGATTCTGGAGTTGGTTCTGTTTTTTCTTGAGCATTATCAGGAGGAATTTCTTGTTGTAATTGACATCCTGCGACTATTAGAATTGAGATTAAAAATAATATGAGTAAAGTTTTCTGCATATTAATATACTTCCATTATAGTTTATAAAGTTTTCTGATGGAGCTTTATTGCATCTCCATCATTATTGAGCCATCAGTATTAACTTGAACTTCAGTTGCTTCTTGACTGTCCTCTGCCATTAATTTTTTTTGACATGTTCCTTCGTGAAGGATTTCTCCTTTATTACAAATTGGAGTTGTTGCTGGCTTTCCTGTTAAAGTGAATGGTATTGAGTCTGGGTTTTTCTTTTCATCTCCAATAAATACTAGTTCTTTTACTTGTTTTCCATCAATTATTAAATCAAATGTTACTTCAGTTCCAGTAGTTCTGAATCTTAAGCCATCTGAATGAGTACTTACATAAGCATCAATTGTTATTTCTGAGTCACTCCATTTGAAGCTGTCTTTTCTTTCGAATCTTTTTGGACCAACGTCAATAAATTTTCCATTTGTTGTTATTTTTCCAGTTATATGATATGCTTTTCTTTCGTCTGTTGATGGTTTTGGAGTTGCTGTTGTTACAGCCACACATTCATTCTTTAGGCATTCAACGTCTTTAAGTTGAACACAGGAATATTGGCAAGTAGCCTGGTAATTATTTAGTAATTCTTTAATTTTTGATGCCTCATTTTTATTAACTGCTGTATGACATCTAAAAGGACAAATACTTCCAATAACTGTACAGTCTTCTTTAGTACTACAGTAATTTGCTTTAATTATTTCTGCTTTAATTCTTGATTCTAATGAACCTCTAGAACTTGAGCTTGTGTCTATTTGAGTTGTATCTCTGATTAAATCTCCTGATATTTCATCTTCATTTTCTGTTTCAACTTCTGTATTTCCTGTTCTCAATCTTAATTTCTCTTTTATTCCTAGTCTTTGTTTAAGCATTTCTGCTTGCACTCTTTTTAATTTAATCTGCTCGTTTAAAGTTAAAGAGGAATCTGATTCTAGTGTTAATGCTTTTTTTTCTTTGTCTTCATATTCTAGTTTTTTTAAATCTCCACTCCAATCAATAAACCAAGTTTCTTGACAAGTGCCTTGCCAAATAAAGAATCCGAGTTCTTCTCCTTGCTTATAAGTTGGCTTATCTTCCCAACATTTTGTTTCTATATTCCCTCTTTTATCCTTAACTAGTTTGTATAGTTCTACTAGGATTGATTGTGCACTTTGTAAGTCTTCATGAGCTACTGTTAATTTATTATGAGCTTCTAAAATTAATTTTTTAGCTTCATCTGGGTTTGAGTCTCTGACTTCCTTTGCTTTTGCGAATATTTCTATTGCCGAATAATAATTTACTTTAGCATCATCAATTAATTTATTGAATTTTGTAATTAATTCATCTACCTTATCTGATAAGTTTCCTTCATCCTTTAATTCTTCAAGAACTTCATTAAGTTTTATTTGTAAATGTTCACTTCTTTGAATAATTTCTCCTATTTTGAATAATCTTAGTCTTTCTAGATTTAATTTTGTATTTACTTTTATTTTATTTTCTAGTAGGACTTTAAGTTTATTACTTAATTCAATAATTTGTTCTTTTGTAGTAGCTGCTTCTATTTCAGTTTTTAAGGAAGCAAGATTTCCTTTCAAAGCTTTGATTTCATCTAAAGATAATTGAGCTGATTCTACAGAAATTTCTTCACTAGATTCATATCTTGCTTCTAGTTTTTCTAAATAAGCAGTTATTCTATCAATTAAATTTATTAAGTATTTTTTAGAAATATCAATTGCATTCCTTTTTATGTCTTGACATTCTTGAGAGTTATCTTCTTTACATTCTTTAAGAATTTTAATTTTAGCTTCTAATTCTACTGAGTTTTCTGCATTTAATTTAAATTCAGAATCTGCTTTCATAAATTTTTCATTTGCTTTAATTTTAAATTCTTCTTTTATTTCTCTTTTTTTAAAGTCAGTATCTGTTTTAACTTCTGTTTTCTCTTCCAAATTTACTTCATCTTCTTTTCCGCTATTATCAGATTTAAATTGAATTGCATTGGATGTAATAATATTATCTTTTAATTTAGGATCATCAAGTTTTAAGTCGTCTTTGACTTCAAATTTAGCTTCTATTTTAGATTCTTGAGCCAATGTTAAACTTGGTATTAAACTAACTAAAAATATTGTTATTATAAATAAACTTATTCCTTTCATTTTGTGACCTCCAAAATATGAAAACTTTAAGAATAAGCCTATAACCTTTATTTATAAAGATACTTTTTTAGTTTATGAGAAAGCTTTGTAAAGCTTCTAGAGCTTAAATTTGACCTTTTTGAACTTAGAAAATTTTTTAAACCCAGAAAAACTATATATTTTATGAAAAAATTAATGCTTTTTGTTTTATGCTTAATTTTTATTTATCCTAATGTAAATGCTGCTTTAATTCAAGGAACAGTTTATGATATTAGTTTAAATAAGTTAGAGAATGTAATTTTAGTTATAAATACTGAGCCAGAGCAAAAGTTAGTTTTAATGGATTCAAATTATAGTTTAAATTTACCTAAAGGAAGTTATAATATTAAGGCTTTTTATTATGAAAATAGAATATTAGAAGCATCTTCAGAACAAGAGATTAGTGTGGCTAGTGAAGGAAATTATACTTTAGACTTAATTTTATTTCCAAGTTTAGAAGAAGAAGATATTTTATTTAATCAAAGTAATTTTGAATTTCAAGAAGACATTGGATTTGAAAAAAAAGTTCCAACTTTGTTTTTAATTGCTGTAGGTTTGGCTGTAGTTTTATTTATTATTTTTAAGTTTAAGAAAAAACCTAATAAAAAAGAACTTGAAAAGGAATTAGAGACAAAATTTGATGATATTTACTTAAATAATGTTATCAATTTGATTAAAAAAAATGAAGGAAGAATGACTCAAAAAGATATAAGAAAAGAGCTTAAAATTAGTGAAGCTAAAGTAAGCTTAATTTTAACTCAATTAGAAAGTGAAGGAAGAATTAAAAAAATAAAGAAAGGAAGAGGAAATATTGTAATTTTGAATAAAAACTAATTATTTAGTTCTAGTGCTTCTCCAGCCGTATATTAACCTTTCTAAGGTTGGACTAGGAATTTCTCTTCTTGAATCATCTCCTGACGGAAGCTCAGGAGCTATGTTACTTCTATAAGCAGATCTAATATAAACTATTCTCACTAAGTTTGTTCCTCTTGGAAATTCTAATTCCACTAGATAAGTACAACTTGTAGGATGAATTTTACTTGGCTCTTCAGAAAGAAATGAAACTGCTTTTAGTTGATCTTGTCCTTCATAAAGGGTTTTATTATCTTTTTCTACAATAAAATAATTTGCCATAAAAAACTTTTATTGTATGTATATTTAAAATTATCGTTTTGTTGTTACTATTAAGTTATTATTTTTTAGAAATTGAATATTTTCCTTGTCCTAATATCATTAAACTTATGGCAATCATTAAAAGACCAAAGTCTCTTAAAGAAATATCATTAAAACCTACAGTAATAATTATTACAATTAAAATTAATGCTGCTAAGAAAGCTGATTTTCTTACAAATATCCCTAGTATTAAGAATAATCCTATTAATGTTTCAATAGCACCTTGAATATACAAAAATAGATTCATTGAAATTGGTATTAAAGACTGAAGCCAAGGTGGAATATATCTAAGCCAATCTTGAACATTGGTGAATTTTGTTATACCAAACCAGAAGAAGATTATTCCTAAACCAATTCTTAATAAAAATGGAACTAAGTCTTTTTTCTTTTCTAGGGATTTAAGACACATAAAATTTATATTATATTATGAGTTTAAATATTTTATTAAAATGAAACTTAAAAAAATTTTCTAAATTACTCATATCTTAATGCATCTACAGGATTGAGTTTACTTGCCCTATAAGCTGGGATAGCACCGGCAATCATGCCAATAAGTGTAGAAAACAATAGTGAGCCAATAACAAGTTGTGGAGTTACAAGAGATGAAGAGCCAAATGCGGGTCCAGCACCTCTGACAGCTGTAGGAGCTAGTCCTATCCCTCCTGCAGAATTAATAGCTGAGGAAGCAATTACTCCAATTAACACCCCAACAATACCTCCAACTAATCCGATCAATCCAGAATTTAGTAAAAAAATAGTTAAAACATCTTTATTTTGAGCACCTATTGCCTTCATTATCCCAATATCTTTAGTTTTTTCCAAAACAGAAGTAAACATTGTATTTGCAATTCCAACTCCGCCAACAATTAGAGATATAGCTGCTATAGCACCTAAGAATAATGTCACAGCACTAAGTGTTTGCTGCAAAGTCTCCCTAATGGCTGCAAGTGAAGATACACTAAAGTCTTTCTCTCTCTCATTTAATATTCCCCTTGATAACATTAATTTATTGTTAATAGAATCAACAGTTTCATCTGTTAAAGCAATATCTTCTACCTTCACAGTTATGGAATTAAACTCATCTTTGCCAATGTTATCTAATGTTATCCTAGCAACGCTAATTGGCATATAAATTGTCGAACTATCTTGTACAATTCCAACTATTTTGAATGACTTTCCTTCTATTATTATTTTACTGTTTATTGGAATTTCTTTGTTAAAAACATTACTAGCAACATTTGAACCTAACACAACTGAAAATGAATCACCTTGTGTTAAAAACCTCCCTTCTGTTAATTTTTCAGTTGTGATTTCTTTCCAAGCATAAATATCAACACCAACAACGTTAATAGTAGCACTTTTACCTAAGTATTTTACATCAGACCTGGCTGATACTTGGCCCATAACTTGAGCCACATTTGGAACAGCCTTTAAAGTCAGTACATCTCTTGATGTCAAATTTTTCCCACTTGAAGAAATTCCACCAGATCCAAGTTCATTAAATCCGCCACCGCCTCCAAATCCTATTCCTCTAGCTCTTGAGACGCCAGGTGTAATAGTAATTATGTCAGCACCTAAACCACTTAATCTTTCTTCAAGAGTTTGACTTGCTCCATTACTTATTGATACTATAGAAACAACTGCTGCGATTCCGATGACAATGCCAATAATAGTTAACCAGCTTCTTAACTTGCTGTGTATAAAAATATTCAATGCAAGCTGAAAACACTTTTTAAGCCTCATGTTACAAATTGAGGTCTATCTAACTTTCTCCTTGTCTTTTACGTTCTTTACCCATTCAGGAGTCTTAGATGAATTACTATTGTTTGATTTCTTCAATTTTGCTTTAATTTTATGACGCCTAATAAAAAATATCAAAACAGCTAATACAACAACTATTATAATTAGCCATTTGAATCTTGTAAAAAAAGAACTAGAAGTGTTTGTAGTTCTTCTGTTTGGAAAGTTCCCATTGCCTTGTGAAGTAGAATTACTTGAAGATCCTAAAGCTAATGGCAATTCCATATTGACTATACGTCTTTCTCCAATATTATCTGTATAGTAAATATCAAATTTCAAATTTTGTTTACCTTGAGCATTCTGCAAATTTTGTGACCTTGAAGAAGCAACGGAAAAGCTAACTATTGTGTAATCTCCACTATCTAAATTACCTACCATTTGACCATCTGTTCCTATAACTCTGAAATTATCTTGGTCAGGAATCCTAACAACAACAGAATTGGCTGCATACTTTCCAGTATTAGCAATAGCAATAGAAATATCAGGGCTGGCAACATCTTGTATTACTGCATCAAAATTAGTTCTCGAATCTTGAATAGATATATTGAATCTTGCAACTGAATATGCGCTTGTGTCTCCTCTACCTGGTGCATAATGAACTTCAATTTCTGCATCCCCACTTAAAGTATCTTTATCAATTCTTAATGAGTAAGGGATATTCCAATTATTGTTACTATTTGCAGTCCAAGTGCTTCCTTCTAATACTCTTGTTCCATTTTCACTATCTAATGAAAAAGGATATGATGAAATAAGTTCAAATTTTGCACCCTCACAATATGAATCTTGGATACCACTGACTTGGAATACAATATCAACATAATCATTTGGAACAGCAGGATTTGGATCTTGGTTTACTAAACTTACTTTTAAAGCACAAGAATTAGAATTTAAAGCTTCAACAAAACTTAAACCACATAATATTATCAATAATGCTAAAGATACCTTTAGAAATTTTAATTTTTTCATATCAAATGAATAATTACTCCCTCTTTTTAAATTTAATGAATATAAGATTCACGTCAAGGTTCAATTTTTCCGTCTTTTAATTTAATAATTCTTTTTGCATATTTTACAAGATCTAAATCATGCGTAATTAAAATTACTGTTTTTCCCTGATCATGCATTTCACCAAGGAAATTCATTACAAACTCGCCAGTTTTACTATCTAAGTTTCCAGTAGGTTCATCAGCTAAAATTACTTCGGGATCATTTGCCAAAGCACGTGCAATAGCAACTCTTTGCTGCTGCCCACCAGAAAGTTGATTTGGTCTATGAGTTAGTCTTTCAATTAATCCTAATGACTCTAGTAAATGCCTAGCTCTTACATGAGCTTCTTTCTCAGATTCATTCACAATTTCCATAGGTAACATAACATTTTGCAATGCAGAAAGTGTAGGAACTAAATTAAACTGCTGAAAAATAAATCCGATTGTTTTTCCACGCAAGAACGCTAATGACGATTCAGACATATGGGCAATATTTCTTCCTTTGAGATAAACTGCACCCCATGAAGGTCTATCAAGAGCCCCAATCATATTTACCATAGTTGATTTACCACTGCCACTAGGCCCAGTAATAGCAACAAACTCTCCTTGCCTTACTTCTAAGTTTATTCCTTTTAGAACTACTACAGGCTCAGCTTTGCCCATGTCATATTTTTTCCATACATTATCAATTTGAACTATAACCTCAGACATGATAATTCCTCTTCTTTTTGAAATCCCCATAAATAAAGTCAAATGCATCATTGATAAAATAAATAAAATTCAAGTAAGAAAAATATTTATTATTCATTTGTATTTACTCCTTTTTGAAGTACGAAGCTAAAAAGAAATATAATAGGTGCTTTATAAACAATATGGAACTAGATTTCATTTTCTGCAGAACTTAATAAAATGAATATTACATGACTCAGATTGTATTTTCCTTTTTATGGTCTTTTAATTTTCTATTAGTAAGTTATTAATTCTGATTATTTTGAAATTTGACAAGTTTATTAAATTAGATAAAATTTGTTTTTTCATGGTTTGGTATAAAGTAATTTGCAGAGAAACTCATTATGGAAGTGGTCATAGTCAAGACCAAATTATTTATGTTTGGGATAAATCAACTATTGGAGCTTTAAATAAATATAAAAAATTTGGATGGGTTCCTAGAAATAGACTTCCTTCTATAACACCTCTTGATTTGGAAGATGGGAAACTTCTTGAGGGAAAAATCAAAGAAACTAGTCTAGGCATTAGGAGAGCAAAAAATACATTTTTTAGAGCCTATGGAATATTTGGAGACAATCAGTTTTAGTAAAAATGACATTTAAAAAATTTCCGAAATTAAAGAGTCTTGCTGTTTTAAGTCCTATGGCTGGAGTTACAGATGTAGCTTTTAGAGCTTTATGTAAGAGATATGGGGCTGGTTTAACTTATACTGAGTTTGTTAGTGGAACTGCTATTGTTAAAGGATATAATAAGACATTAAAAATGATTGAGACTGATGAAAGTGAAAAACCTGTTGCTGTCCAACTATTTGGAAATTCTATAGATGATGTTGTTAATGCTGCTAAATTAATTCAAGATAAGTTTGATATTATTGATGTAAATTGTGGATGTCCTGCTTGGAAAGTTATTAAAACTGGAGCTGGAAGTGAATTATTAAAAAAACCAGAGGAAATTGCTAAATTCATTAGTAAATTAGTAAATAATGTTGATAAACCAATTACAGTTAAAATTAGAGCTGGAATTGATGAAAATTCTATTAATGCTGTTAAAGTAGCTAAGTTAGTTGAAGAAGCTGGAGCAGCAGCTATTGCAATTCATGGAAGAACTCAAAAACAAGGATATAGTGGAAAAGCTGATTGGGAAATTATAAAAAAAGTCAAAGAAAGTGTAAATATTCCTATTATTGGAAATGGTGATGTTTTTACTCCTGAAGATTTTAAAGAAAAATTAGAATTTAGTAAAGTTGATTTTATTATGATAGCTAGAGGTGCTGTTGGAAATCCATTTATTTTTAAACAAATTAATGATTATTTAAGATATGGAAGTTATGAAAAAGATAATAGATTACTTCATTTTAATGAATATTTAGAATTAGCTTTAAAATATAATATTGATTTTAGTGATATAAAAAGACATGCAATAAGTTTTACAAAGACTATTGAAGGGGGAGCTTTAATAAGAGAGAAAATATGCTTAAGTAAGAATTTAGTTGACTTAAAAGAGATTATGGATGTAAAATTTCAAGCAAATTTAGATAGGACTATTGCGAATTACTGATGGTATTCTCTTTTGATGGATAATGAATTCTTGCATATATAACTGCCTCGCGTATAGAATCTAAGATTATATGATTAATGTGTGAATTTCTAGAAATTCCTCTTGTTGTAAGTATAGCTTTTCTGGCTTCGAGTTTATTCATGGTCTGCTTGAAAATTCTACCATCAAAATCAGGATTTCCTCTGGCAGTGTTTTCCTTTAATCTATCATAGCTAAGTCTATGATCATCTTCGAATATTTCTTTACCATATCTGAAACCTTTCATTAGAATATCCATAGTCATATCAGCATCAAGCCCATCACGTGTAAGTCGTATCTTTATCCCATCAAGTTCTGTAATTCTGGGTTGAATTTCTCTTATCTGTGGTCTTCCTCCAGTTCCCATTAATGCATAAAGATCCCTTCTAGCCAATCTTAAATCAGGGAATGTGGAAAATCTAGTTGGGTCTAATAGTGGATTATAATCTGGTCTACCAACTGCATTGGATAATGTTGACAATTCAGTAAATAAATTCATGAAAGCATTTGATTGGTCATGATTAAGCAACAATAAATTTGGATTTTCATTTATTAATTTTCTTGAGGCTTCGTAACCTAACTCCGAAATAAATGATTTTTCAAAATTATTAATCTGATCCTCAGTAATAATAGCGGCCATTTGTGAACTTTTATCTTGAGATAATCCAAATAATCCAGAAAGAACTTCTGTTCTGAAAAGGAGTTCAGCTGTTCCTGCTAAAGACTGGTCTTCTGTTGGAATTGGTGCAAATGCTTTCTCTATTTTTGCTTTGATGAATAAATAGTCATTAAAAGGAAGATCACCGTTGTTGTGTATTTTATCTAATTCAATTATTATATCTTCTAAATTTAACCTTTTTATTTCGGTTAATTTTTTATTAGCTTGTTCGTTCAGAAACTCTGAATATTTCCCATTAGAAATGTCATTTCTTCTGCTATCAATTTCATAAGCAGCATAAGCAAAAATTAATCCTGCCGTGTTGTCTAAAACTGGAGAAATCTCTAAGATTCTTTCTCTTCTTTCCTTCACAAGAAGTGCGATATTATTTTTAGCATATCTCCTAAGATCTTCTTTAGATAACTTTGGCTTATGAGTTGACAATTTACTTTTATATGTTCCTGTTATTTGTGCAAAGGATTTTACGATTTCTACTCCATACTTAGAAATTAAATTAGGAATATCATTATGATAATTTACATAAGAATTTGTTCTTATTTCTTCTAATAAATGATCCAATGATTCTTTAATTTCAATAGGTATAATATGTATTAATTCGGGATCTGAATTTAAATCAAGTAGAGTGGTACTAGCATTATGAATCTCAGCAAATGATTGAGTAATTTCATTTTTTAGTTTCTCTATATCTCTTTCATGTTCTTTATATCTGGCAGCTTTAAATTGCTTAAGGCTTCTGCTTAGTGCTCTACCACTTACAAAATGAGGCATGCCTGCTCTTTCTAGTCTAAGTCTGCTATAGAATTCTTCTACTATCAATTGATGACCTTTATCTGACATACAATATTCATAGTGACTGAGATAATCATTTAATGTTTTTAATTTTCCCAATATTGGAGATTTATTTTCAGTTATATAATCAATATTTTTTTGAATGGTTTCAAATTTACTATATAGATCATTGCAAAAGGCTTGATATTGTTTGTTTAATCTTGTTTTATCTTTTTGTAAGTTCTTAAGATTCAGTTTCCTATATTGTTGGTATGAAGATGCCATATTACGCATAAAAATTACATAATTTATAAACTTTATGGTTTTTTTACTACTTTTAGATTAATATTTTTAACCCATAAATTGTTATAATTCATTAGTAGTTACAAATAGAAACCTTTATAAATGCATTTTAATGTTGCAAATCTATGGATTATACAAGGTTTTTTGGAAGAAATTCGGAAGAAGTAGCTAAAGATTTACTAGGTAGATCCATAGTAAGAAATACGGAATTAGGAAGTACATCAGCTAGAATATCTCAAGTAGGAGCTTATGAAGGCGATAATGATACTATAAGCAGAGCAGGAATGAGATACAGTCCAAGCAGAGTTTTTATGATGTCTTATAGAGGAACTTATTTACTTAATTTTTCTACAGATAAAGAAGGAATTCCTTCATGTGTAGAAATAAGAGAAGTAGCAACTCATGATAAAGTAATTACGGGAGCAGGAAAAGTTGCTAGCTTTTTAAATATTACACCTGATTTAGAAGGATTACTTCTTGGAAATGAAGTTCAAATTTCAGGTGATTCAGTAAGTAAAGACCAAATT
>Ga0209542_10003047_pt1 | contig 36411 bp, 44 predicted proteins | sample RifCSPhighO2_01_FD_184028 | JGI IMG/M metagenome (GOLD analysis project Ga0209542, IMG submission 184028) | Soil microbial communities from Rifle, Colorado - Rifle CSP2_plank highO2_0.1 (SPAdes) (version 2) | ecosystem: Environmental > Terrestrial > Deep subsurface > Rock core/Sediment ...
AGAGAGCAAAAAACCCAGAAAGGTTTTTATGCGGTTCTTCGTGGGATAAAGATGTCTCCCTCCGTATACATGAAAGTTGTGTCAACGATTTAGTATTCATACATACTTAACTGTGCATCAACTTGCTTCATTATTTCCAACGCCACCGAAACCACGATAAGAATTGAGGTGCCACCAACAGTTAACGTAGTAATTCCAGTCGCACCTTGGACAATGTTAGGCATCACGGCTATCAAGCCCAAAAATATTGCCCCAACAAGGGTTACCCTATTTAAAAGATGATTTAAAAATTGAGCTGTCATTGGTCCTGGACGAATTCCGGGAATATATCCACCCTGCTTCTGAATATTTTCGGAAATAGACTTGGGGTCAAAAGTAACTGCAGTATAGAAATACGTGAACAAAACAACCAAAAAGAAGTAAGCGATAGAATAATAAAATTGATTCTGAACAAAATTGGTAAAAAATGCGGCGACCCTAGAAACAATGGCGACATTGGAGCCGGCAAAGAAGTTAGCAATCATGCCCGGAAAAAGCAAAAGTGATAAAGCAAAAATAATTGGTATCACACCAGCATTGTTCACCCTCATTGGTAAATATGTAGAGACGCCACCATACATTTTCATTCCTCTGACTCGTCTAGCATAGTTGATGGGTATATTTCTCTGGGCTTCTGAAATATAAATAACCCCGACAATAACCACGAGGGCAACAATTATAAAGCCAACATAGACAAATAACTGACTCGCGTCAAAAGTAAATAAAGTTTGTTGTATAGACGCTGGAAATCCGGCCACTATACCCGCAAGAATCAAAAGAGAAACACCGTTACCAAGATTCTTTTCTGATATCAATTCTCCTAACCACATGAGAAACACGCTTCCAGCAACTATAACTGAAATGGCCGCAGCCCAATCAAGAAGACCAAGTTGACCAATAATATTCTGTCTCGTTAATAAAACAAGAAAACCATAGCCCTGGAGAGCGGCCAAAGGAACCGTCAACAGCCGGGAATATTGATTGAATTTCATCCTGCCGGCCTCACCTTCATATTTATACATCTGTTCCAGGCCAGGAAAGATCATGGTTAAAAGTTGCATTATAATAGAGCCTGTAATATAAGGCCCCAAACCAAGCATCGCAATAGAAAGAGTGGATAATGAGCCACCAGTAAAAGAACTAATCAATCCAAAAAATTGATTCTGAGCGAAAAAATCTTTTAAACGAGAAACATCAACAGCCGGAATTGGAATGCTGGAAACTAATCTTGAAACAATCAGTAAGAAAAAAATAAACAGAACTTTGTTCCTTAAATCTGGTCTTTTAAATATTTGTAGGATCTTGTTCATTGATTGATTTTACTACCCGATTTCAATATTTTTTCCCGTGCCGATTCGGAAAAAGTAAATCCTCTAAATTCCAATTTCTTTTTTAATTCCCCCTCACCAAGAATTTTAATCTCTTTTTTTGCCAACAATTCAGGGGTGACTTCTTGTCCATCTTCAAATTTATTGAAAAAATCCAAATTCAAAACCCTAACCTTGTCATGTCTTAACTGGAAATATCGATGCTTTACATGAATCCTAGTATTTCCACCTTTACCAGGTTTTTTGGTAGCGCCTCTCAATTTTGGAAATAGCTGCCAAAGACGATTATCTCCACCCCTAAAACCCTGCTTGAATCCGGCTCCGGCTCGCGACTTTTGACCTTTAGTACCTTTTCCGGAATAGGTTCCTCGCTTGCCTCCCCTTCCCACTCTTTTGGCTGATTTTCTTTTTGTTTTAGATTTTAATTGATTTAAATTCATATTAATTTTTTATGACAGAAACATGTACATTTTTATCGGAAACTCTTATCTTTTTCAACGCCTCAAGTGTTGCCATAGCAATATTTACCTTATTATTAGTTCTTCTCAAAAGCTTTCCTGTTAATTTAGTAATGCCTGAAAGTTTGGCCACAACTCTGACTGGCCCACCCGCCTTTACCCCTCCCCTAGCGGGTTTAAGCAACACAACAGCGCTATTATATTTAGCTTCAACTTGATAAGGAATTGTTCCGTCCTTAATAAGAACTGTCACTAAATTTTTCTTAGCCTGGTTAAAAGCTTTCTGGACTGATTGAGCTACGTCTTTACCTTTGGCCATTCCTACTCCAACTTTACTTTTTCCATCTCCAATAACAATTGTTGCCCTAAAACTGAATCTTTTTCCTCCCTTTGTCACACGTGAAACCCTAGCAATATCTAAAACCTTTTGATCATACTCTGATTTATTAGCAAAACCACCCCTGCCACCAGGTCTTCTTCCGCGACCACCCATTCCGCCTCCTCTGCCAAAGCCCCCACCGCGTCCACCTCTTTGCTGACCTCCTCCAAATTTTCCTTGGTCTCCCTGAATTGGAGCTGGTGTAACTGGAGTTATTGGTGTCGCTGTTGGTGTGTTTAAATTGTTTATTGTTTCGTTTTCCATGCTATTTATTAAATTTTAATTCCTCCCTTTTTTAAACCTTCGGCTACTGCTTTTATTCTGCCATGAAATTTAAATCCTCCTCGATCAAAAACCGCCTCATTAATCCCCAATTCTTTGGCTTTTCCGGCAAGCATTTCCCCCATAGAGCCGGCTTTGTCTGTTTTACTTCCTTTTGTTTTATTTTTCTCAGTTGAAATTATTTTACTGCTTAATAAAGTTTTACCAATGGTATCATCTATGAATTGAACAAAAACATTTCTATTGCTTTTAAAAACAGCAATCCTTGGCCTCTTGGCAGAACCTGAAATTTTAGCTCTTACCCGGGCATGTCGTTTTATTCTATGTGTTCTTTTGTTTTTTTCGTGACTCATGATTTTTGTATTACGTATTTAGTATTATATTTTAAGATTTTCAATTTATACTTAATACGAGACACTTAATACTACATACTGACTTATCCGGAAGCAACGGCTTTCTTGCCAGCCTTTCTTTTTATAACTTCACCTTGATATCTGATTCCGCTACCTTTATACGGCTCTGGTCTTCTCCAAGATCTTATTTCTGCAGCTGTTTTGCCGACCAGTTCATTATCCATACCTTGAATTCTAATGAGACTTTTCTCTGCTTTAAAAATTATTCCCTCTGGAGCTTTTACGATAACGGGGTGTGAAAATCCTAACCCCAACTCCAAATCATTTCCCTTAATCACTGCTTTATATCCAACTCCTTGAAATTCCATAACAGTTTCAAATCCTTCTGTAACTCCTTTTATCATATTCTTGATAAGAGCGCTGGCCAAACCCCAGGTTGCACTATCTTGAATATTTTTTGGAGTAACTTTTAAAACTTCTCCCTCAATGTTTAAGTTCATATCTCCAGGAATAAGTCTTTTTAATTCTCCTTTTGGACCCTTAACGGAAACTAAATTATCTTCAGTTTTTATCTGAACATCTTTTGGTATTATTATGGGTTTTTTTCCAATTTTAGACATGTGTTTAATATTTATACATTCGCCCTGTTGGGCTCAGTATTTCCTAGCTCTTCGCTCGGTCACCAGACTTCACAAATCATTTCCCCACCAAGACCCAATTTCTTGGCTTCTTTTGAGCTCATAATCCCCTTAGATGTTGAAACAATGGCTAAACCATATCCTGAATGGACTGATTTAATATCTTTGACCTTAACATACATTCTTCGGGAAGGACGGCTAATAATCTTAACACCGTTTAAAACTCCTTGGTCATCTTGATATTTTAATGTGAGTTGAAGATATTCATGCTCTGTTTTTTTACCATTGGAAACGGATCCGCTCTTGATTGATGATTTGTGTTTTCTTTCAACTTCAGATAAATATCCAGCTTCTTTTAATATGTTAGCTATCCTTAATTTAACCTTCGAAAAAGGCATGCTAACAAACTCACCCCTTACGGCTTGAGCGTTCTTTATTCTTATTAACATGTCTGATATTGGATTGCTTACCATGATGATTTTTTTACTCCGGGCAATTGACCAGCACTGGCCAATTCTCGAAAATGTATTCTACACAGACCAAAACTTCTCATATATCCACCCTTTCTTCCACACATAAAACATCTTCGGACTATGCGGCTGGAATATTTAGGCTTCTTATTTGATCTTGCTATTGTTGATTTTTTTGGCATGCTAATCTTTTTTATTTTTTAATTGGAAATCCAATTTGTCTTAAAAGCTCAATTCCTCTTTCTCTATTCTTGGCCGTTGTGACAACTGTAATTTCCAGCCCAAATACGTCTTTAACATTTTCATAATTAACTTCCGGAAAAATACTGGATTCCTTGATACCAAAATTAAGATTTCCCATCTTATCAAAATTCTTTGAATCAATACCCCTAAAATCTCTGGATCTGGGAAGAGAAATTGAGATCAATCTATCCAAAAAATCATACATTCTTTTTCCTCTCAAGGTAATCGATATTCCTACGTTCACTCCCTGCCTTAATTTGAAACCAGATATAGACTTCTTGGCTTTTCTAAAAACAGGCTTTTGGCCCAAAATCATCGTCAAATCTTTAGATATTCTTTCTATGGTTTTATCTTCTTTTACAATCCTACCAATTCCAGTGTTTATAACAACTTTTTCTATTTTAGGAACTGCCATCACATTCTTAATTCCAAAAGTTTTCTGCAGTGCAGGAACAACTGTTTTTCTATATTTTTCTTGTAATCTTGACATATGATTAAGAAGTGAGATTATACCTCACTTTTACATTTTTTACAAATTCTAATTTTATCTCCGCCGGAGGCGGATCCGCCTGTGGCGGAAAATTTATACCCAATCCTTGTCATCTTTCCACAGGATTTACAGACCAAGGCCACGCTTGATGCGCTAACCGCTCTTTCTTTACTTATAATCTGACCTTTCTGACCCTGTTTCTTTGCTCTGACATTCTTTTTTATAAAATTCAAACCTTCGACAACAACCCTGTCGATGCTAGGTATGACCATGGAAATTTTACCGGTCTTTCCTCGATCTTTACCATTTAACATTATCACATTGTCTCCTTTTAGTAATTTCATAAAATTGATTTTATCCCTCGTCAGCCTACTGGCCTCGCTCGGGATCTAATTTTTTCAAAATTAGACTAATTCTTCGGCTAAAGATGCTATTGTGTTGTACCCTCTTTCTTTAATTTCCCTTGGAATGGGTCCGAAAATTCTTCCTCCTTTTGGTTCTTTTCCATCTAAAATAACTACCGCATTATCATCAAACCTGATATATGTACCATCTTTTCTTCGAAAAGGCTTTCTCTGTCTGACGATAACTGCCCTTAAAACATCTTTTTTCTTAACCAATTTTCTTGGTTCGGCAACCTTGACCGAAACAACGACAATATCTCCAAGTTGGGCATATCGGTGTTTTGACCCTCCAAGAACCTTAAAGACACCGACCCTTTTGGCTCCTGAATTATCCGCCACATTTACAATTGAACGAAGTTGTAACATATCTTTAAAATTTATAATTACTAATTGACCTAATTCCTAAATTTTAGGAATTAGACATTAGTAATTAGTAATTAATCGGCTTTGCCGATTACTATCCATCTTTTTTCTTTAGACATTGGTCTTGTTTCTTTAATTAAAACCTGATCTCCGATATGGTATTGATTATCTTCGTCATGGGCCTTATATTTTTGAGAAACTTTAAAATATTTTTTATATTTAGGATGTTTCTTCAAACTTGAAACCTTTACCACTACGGTCTTGGTCATCTTGTCTGATACGACCATACCCTTAAGGATTCTTGTTTTTTGTAATAGGCTTTTTATCATTTTATTTTTTTTGTTTTAATGTAGTTAAAATTCTGGCTATATTCTTTTTTGTTTTATTAACTTGACTGAAATCTTTCAATCTCTTCTCACCCAATTCAAAGTTAAACTGCAAAAGTTTAGATTTAAAATCCCTCAACATTGTGTTCAATTCTTCTTTTGTTTTGTTTTTTAAATCAAAATTTTTCATGCTCGGAGTGGGCTCCCGTTTTAGTCGCCCACGAGGGGCCCCATTCTCTTCTCCTTGTCTTACTGCTACTCGTCTCGGAGTATATCGGTGCTTTAGCCCGATAACTCTCTGTAGAAGTGGAATGGGGACACGCGTCGGCGACCAGCGGGAACTCTGTTATCTTTTAACTATTCTTGTTTTAATTGCAAGTTTATGTGAACCCAGTTTTAATGCCTTTCTCGCCAATTCTTCTGATAATCCATCTATTTCAAAAATTATTTTACCAGCTTCAACTACCGCCACAAAATGATCTAGGGTTCCAGCACCACCGCCCATTCCAAGTTCTCCTCCATGATTTGTGCGAGGCTTATCTGGAAATACTCGCATCCAAATCTTTCCACCCCTAGAAACAAACCTCGTCATAACACGTCTTGCCGCCTCTAATTGATTTGCTTTTATCCAGCTTGATTCTTCAGCTTTTAAACCAAAACTGCCAAAACTTAAATAGGTGCCCCTTGTGGCCTTATCTTTTAAATTACCTTTGTGAACTTTAGGATGTTTTAATCTTGCTGGTTGCATAAAATATATTTAAATATTATTCAAATTTTTCTCCTTTATAAATCCAAACCTTGATTCCAATTGTTCCATATGTCGTGGATGCGGTTGCTTTAGCATAATCAATGTCAGCCCTCAATGTTTGTAATGGTAAATTTCCTTCCTCTAAGTGTTCTGAACGAGCAATCTCGGCTCCATCTAAGCGTCCACCAAGTAAAATCTTTGCACCCTTAACCTGCTTTGAAGCTATAATTTTAGCCAAAGTTTGTTTCATTATTCTCCTAAATGGAATCCTTTTTTCTATCTGATCAACTATGGATTCAGCCATTATCATTGCCGAAGATTCCGGGTTTTTTATCTCTTGAATCTCAATTCTTACAGAAATTTTATTTTTAAGTAATTTCTGAATATTATTCTTCAACTCCTCAACCCCGGTACCTCCGCGTCCAATTAACAATCCGGGTCTAGATGTAAAAATGATTACATTTAAAGAATCAGTTCCCCGTTCCAATTCAACTCTGTCCACGCCTATGTTTTTTAATTTCTTATTCAAAAAAGATCTAGCAGCAACATCGTCTTTCAAATACGATACATACTTACGTCCACCAAACCAGCGGGACGCCCAGTCCTTTTGAATGCCTATCCTAAATGAAGTTGGTGATATTTTTTGTCCCATTATATTTGTTTCCTCCTAAATAATCTTTTAACTATTCCGCCGACATTACTTTTCTTGCCCAATTCTGTTTGAATTTGGTGTTTTTTTGTCTCTGTTTTTGCGGACTCGTTTTTTCCCGCCTCTTCGGCGGGTCGCCGATGAGGCGACTTTTCTGATGCTCGTCTTTTTAATCCAGCAACTCTTTCATCTAAAACAACTCTTATCCTGCTTGTCTTTTTTTGAATCTCTCCCGCTCTTCCTTGAGCTTTTGGTCTGAATCTTTTTAACTTAACCCCTTCATCCACTAAAAATTCTTTAATATAAAGATTGTCCTTAACCATATCTAGATTATTTTCCGCGTTTGCAATAGCAGAATTCAATAATTTTATCAGCGGTAAAACTGGTCTCCTCATCAAAAATTCCATCTGATTCAAAGCATGAATGACGTTCTTGTTTTTAAGCAAATTCGTAATAGCCCTAACTTTTCTTGGGGCAATTCTTAATCCATTTAATTGTGCTTTAACTTCCATGATTAATATTTAATAATTAATTATTTCTTTGGTGCAGCTGGGGCGGCTCCATCAGTTGGAGCTTTGGCTGCTTGGGCGGCATCAATCTCTTTTTGCTTTTGAGCCGCTTCCAATTCTCTTTGCATCCTTCCACCATGTCTTACAAATTTCCTGGTTAATGAAAACTCTCCCAGCTTATGTCCAATCATATCTTCTGTCACAAAAACAGGAACATGAACTCTGCCATTGTGGACACCAAAAGTAAATCCTATCATTTCTGGAATAATTGTGCAGTCCCTGGCCCAAGTCTTGATAATAACTTTATCACCCGCCCTAAATTTGCCCACCTTTTTCAATAGTTTTTCATCTACATATGGCCCTTTTTTAAGTGATCGTGACATAGCTCGGAGTGGGCTCCCTCGCCCGCGATAGCGTGGCGATAAGGGAACTCTGTTATTTTGTTCGTCTTATAATACTTCGTATAATTTCATCGTCAGAAGTAAAATGTAAATTTCATTTCCATTTTACTTCTTCCTTCGAATTATAAACTTACTTGATTTTTTCTTTTTATTTCGTGTTTTTCTTCCACCTGTTATTTTTCCATAAGCAGTTTTTGGACGCCTTGTTCCTCTCCCCTGTCTTCCCTCTCCACCTCCATATGGATGATCAACTGGATTCATTGCTGTACCTCTTACCTTGGGTCTTCGGCCAAGCCATCTGGATTTCCCTGCTTTTCCTAAAACTATTGTGTCGTGTTCAGCATTAGAAACTTGACCAACTGAAGCATAGACCTCTCCTAAAATCATTCTCGTTTCCGATGATGGCATTACTAATTGAACAAAACCGCCTTCGTTTGCCAGAACCATAGCTCCAGAACCAGCTGACCTGACGATCTTTCCACCTTGTCCTGGAAATAATTCTACATTATGGACAATGGAACCTTGTGGAATATTTTTCAATTTCATTCTATTGCCTGGTCTTATTGGAGCTTGTTCTGAAGTGATAACAGTATCTCCAACCTTCAATTCCTGCGGAGCTAATATATATCTTTTTTCTCCATCAGCAAAGTAAATCCTGGCTATTCTCGATGTTCGATTTGGATCATATTCTAGAGCCGCAACTTTTCCAGGAACATTCAATTTGTCTGTTTGTTTGAAATCTACATCTCTATATAGACGCTTTGCTCCACCACCTTTTCGAGGACCAGTAATTCTTCCTCGATTATTTCTACCGTATGATTTATTAAATCCCCATTTATGAGACTTTAAAGGCTCAATTTTGGTTAATTGAGAGAAATCATATCCTTTCATTCCTCTTCTGGATGGTGTTGTTGGTTTATATATTTTCATGTATTTACGGCTTTGCTTGCTCAATTGTTTGACCTTTTTCCAGGACAACGATTGCTTTTTTAAATTCTGATCTGAAACCAGGATGTTTACCCAAATCTCTCCTTTTTCTCGGCATATTTAAAATCTTAACGCTTGTAACTTTTACATTAAAAAGTTTTTCAACCTGTTTTCTTATTTGGCTCTTATTAGTATTACTGAAAACCTTGAATACATATTGACTAAATCCATTCAGTAAAGAAGCTTTCTCGCTGATATAAAAATTCTTCAAAACTCTGTATGCTTCCGCATTGCCAGTAACCGGCAACATAGATGATGTTTCCTTGATTTCTTCCACCTTAACATTGTCTTCTTTTTTTAGAGGCTTCTTTGTTTTCTTGGATTTATCTTGTTTTTTGAATAAATTTAATGACATTTTATTTTTTAAAAGTTTTGTTTAAAGCCTCAACTGAATCTTTAATCAAAACCAGGTATTTGTGAGAAAGGATCTCAAGAGGATTCAGATTTCTCGCTTCCATAGCTGAAAAATTAGGCAGATTCTGGGATGATCTTTTGACCTTGTCTTCCATTGAAGGAACAATCAGCAACGCAGTCGGTTTTTTGCCCATTAAAACTGAAAGATTTTTGAATATCAAAGCCATTTCTTTTGTCTTTGGATTTTCCAGACTGACATTGTCCAAAACAAAAAGCTGATTGTCTCTGGCTTTTGACGACAAAGCCATAAACAAAGCCTTTCTGGCCATTTTTTTGTTTATCTTCTTTTTAAAATTCCTCTCCTTGGTCGGTCCGAAAGTTGCTCCTCCACCTTTCCAGATTGGTGATCGAATTGAAGCATGTCTAGCCCGGCCAGTACCTTTCTGTCTCCACGGTTTTTTGCCTCCGCCTCGTACTTCTCCTCGTCCCTTAGCATGGGCAATAACTTGTCTCTTATTTGAAGCTTGAGAAGTAACAATCTGGTGAAGCAAATCTTTGTTCATTTCCAAATTAAAAATCCGGTCAGGCAAATCAACCTTTCCAATATTCTCCGCTTTTTGATTGTACAATGGATATTCCATTTTATTGGGATTGAATAATTAATAATTGCCCCCTCTGTCCAGGAACTGCGCCTTTGACCGCAAGCAATCCGTTTTCCATATCAACTCTCACGATTTTTAATCCTCTTGTGGTTACTTTATCAGTTCCCATCCTTCCGGCCATTCTCATTCCCTTCAGGGTATGTTGAGGAAATCTTTGACCGATTGAACCACCGTGTCTTGCAACATGGTGATGACCATGGCTATGAGGCATTCCATGAAAACCATGTCTTTTCATAACCCCCTGAAATCCTTTACCTTTGGATATTCCTGTAACTTTAATTTTATCTCCAACAACAAACACTGAGGCATCAAGCTTGTCACCGACTTTCACGGTTAAAGCTTCTGTAGTTTCTCCAATTGCCATGTGTTTGGATTCTTTATCTCTGACTTCTTTTAAATATTTAAAATTGCCAAGTTCTTTAAGATGTCCCCTTTGTGGTTTTTTAATATTTTTAACCTTTCTGGTTCCGGTTCCAACTTGGACCGCTTCATAGCCATCTTTTTCTTTGGTTCTTATTTGAGTCACAACATTTGATTCAATCTCAACAACAGTAACCGGGACGACCTTTCCGTCTTCCTCAAAAACTTGCGACATCCCTAATTTTTTACCTAATATGAATTTCATAAATAATCCTTCGACTTAGTTCGATTAAGCTCACTACTGATCGCTCAGGATGATTTATTATCTCCTGATAATAAATCAAAAACCCAGATTTAGCTGGGCTCATGTGTCCTGCTAAATTTTATTTTTTCTAAGCCGTCATACGACGACTGCTCCGCGCGCTTCGCTTGCGGGTTGTTGTGATTCTGTTTAATTTAGAAAACACTTATTTCAATTAAGAAAAGCTCTCAATAATGTACTTTTATAAACCCGTCATTTAAATCATTCTTCGGGATAAGTTCTATTATTGATTACCACCTTATTCTCCGGCACCATACTATCAAGAATGGCACAGGAAGTAAAGTAATAACCTATTTTGAATCTTCACTAAGATCCAAGACACTTAAATATTCTTTTGTTTGTTTTAAAAGAGTTAAAACTTGATTTAATTTATCAAGACCACCTTGTTTAATTGATTCGGTTCCTTTGGCACCTTTTTCAAGTAACTCTTGTATAGCATCTAGTTCAGCTTTAATTCCAGAAATAAATTTTTCTCTTGCCATTTGGGTCCTTTCTGATTTTTCATCTTCGGTAATATCTTCCAACTCTTCTTGGGTATATTCTATTGGTTTATCAACTTTGGAGGGCGTATTTTTTTCTGTGTCTGCAAAAGGATCTTGGATTGGTTCCAAAGTTCTTGGTCCTTGAATATCGCGATTTAATAAATCTTCTTGTTTCATTTTTTTTAAATTAATTTTTAATATTTAATGCCTGCCAAACTTTATTCATTTGCGACTTAAGCTGATCTACCTCGGCGCGAAGATCAAGTTTCTTTTCCAATTCATCGAATCGTCGTGACATCATTCCAGCTAAATTAGAAACTTCGTTTTCTATCTTCTCATCAAGGCCAACAATCTTCTCATCAACATAAGATTTTAGCTCTGTAGTTTGACTGTCTAATTTTTTATCTAAATATTCTCTGGTAAGTTCTGACATAATGGTTTAATAATATCCCAACTACATCTTCAGTTCAATATCCACCCCTGATGGCAAATTCAGATTCATCAATGCGTCTATAATCTTTGGTGTTGGTGCATCTATGTCTATGATTCTCTTGTGGGTTCTCATTTCAAATTGTTCCCTGGAATTCTTATCAATAAACGCCGAACGATTCACGGTGTATTTCTGAATTTCCGTCGGCAAAGGCACTGGTCCAATCGGATGACCGCCATATCTTTCAATGGTTTCAACAATCTGGGCCGCGGACTTGTCTATGATTTTATTATCATAAGCCCGCAACTTAATTCGTATTCTCTGACTTGTTTCTGTCGTTTTTTTAGCCATTTGCTTTACAAGGAACAGTCCAGCCCCACCATTGTGGGGCTGTGATTAATCATTCATTACTTATTAATTTTTGTTACGACTCCGGCGCCAACAGTCTTACCACCTTCTCTGATAGCAAATCTCTGCTTTTCTTCCATGGCAATTGGGGCAATCAATTGAACTTTCAAATTTGCTGTATCTCCCGGCATGACCATCTCAGTTCCTTCAGGCAACAATACCTCTCCAGTAACATCAGTAGTTCGGAAGTAGAATTGAGGTTTATATCCCTTGAAGAATGGAGTGTGTCTTCCACCTTCTTCTTTTGTCAAAACATATATTTCAGCATCAAAGTCAGTATGAGGAGTAATTGTACCAGGTTTAGCCAAAACCTGACCTCTTTCAATATCTTCTTTCTTGGTTCCTCATACTGACTTTCCGGCGTTGTCTCCGGCCATACCTTCATCCAACTGCTTGTTAAACATTTCTATTCCAGTAACAACAGTCTTTGATGTCGGCTTAATTCCGACGATTTCAATTTCTTCATTTATCTTAACCTGACCTCTTTCAATTCTTCCAGTGACAACAGTTCCTCTTCCTTCGATTGAAAAGATATCTTCAATGGGCATGAGAAATGGTTTTTCAAGGTCTCTGACCGGTTCAGGGAAGAAGGAATCCATTGCGTCCATTAATTCTTTAATTGGCTTGGCTGCTGGATCATCTTTTGATTTGGCTTCAAGGGCTTTCAATCCTGAACCTCGGATAATAGGGGTTGTATCTCCAGGGAATTGATATTTGTTTAAAAGTTCTCTTATTTCAGCTTCAACTAAATCAACCATCTCGGAATCGTCAACCATATCTACTTTGTTTAGGAATACTATAATATTGGGAACACCCACTTGTCTGGCAAGCAAAATGTGTTCTCTGGTTTGAGGCATAGGACCATCAGTAGCAGCGACAACCAAAACAGCTCCATCCATTTGAGCAGCACCGGTAATCATGTTTTTGATGTAGTCAGCATGGCCTGGCGCGTCAACATGGGCGTAATGTCTTTTCGGAGTCTCATATTCGGAATGGTGCAAAGCAATGGTAATACCTCTGGCCTTTTCTTCCGGGGCGTTGTCAATCTGATCTATTCCTTCTTCCCTAGCAGAATAACCCTCATCCTTCATTAAATTTAATACATGCAAAATACCCGCTGTTAACGTGGTTTTACCATGGTCAACATGACCAATTGTGCCGACATTCAAGTGCGGCTTTGTTCTTTCAAATTTTCCTGCCATTTTTGATTAATAGCTTCAGAATCCAGAAGCTATCTATTATTAAATACGTAATATCTATTTTAGACGAATACGATAGATTAGTCAATACTTCGGCCTGGCTCAGTATTGACCCTGAGCATTTTTGTCGAATGGGTCAACTGTTAGTATCTTTTCTTCTTTTTCAATCTCATTTTTTAAAGCCAAGATGTCTTTGTTAATCCTCTCCAGTATCTCAAGCTCATTTTCTGGAAGAGCTGGCTTAACTGGGGCAACCCTGTCTTCATTGTGAGCTATTCCATTAGCACTGGGATGGCTAATCTTGATTTCCTTCTCTTTGCTTCCCAAAACCAGGTCTTTGTACATATCATAGCCCAATATAGCAAAAGATGGCTCGCCATTATCCAACACCAAAACCGCCATAGAATGCTTAACTAATTTTTTTAGTTCATCGATGTTCATGTGTTTATTGCTCAGCTTGAGCTTGTGTCGGACACGGCATAAATTTCTGCTGAAATTTTGCCTCTTACTCGCTCCGTCGAGCTCCGTAAGTTCCTCCACAAACTCAAGCTTCACAATTAATTGGGCCACCCCTCAGTTATTTAAATTCCTATGTTATCATAATTTAGTATCAAAAAAAATGCAAACAAATTTACATCTGTATCGGACTTAGGGGAATAAATAAATCTAATTGAGGCCTGGCCTCAATGACTTATCGTCAAGGCGACGCCTTGCTTTTACTTCCTAGAAACAAAAGGCGCCTCGGTCTGTATTTACATAGGTCCGCCCTATGTATGATCTACGCCAAGGACGGTCCTCGGTATTTACTCGATGTTTTAAAAACAAAAGGCGCCTCGGATGTCTTGCGACAGTCCTCGGCGCACACTTATAAAATTAACTTACATTAAGTCGATTCTGCCGAAAACGATCTTGCCATCTTTTGAGACACTCGTCTTCAGAAGAAACTGCCAGTATGTCGGCCTCGTCGATAACAGCCTGGAGATCTCGTCGAAGTTCCAATGCCACAGTTCCTCGATACCGTTGTTTGTCTGAAAGAATCTGTTCACGAAGAACAATAATAGCCGCAGATACTTCTTGGAACTTCGCCACATCAACTTTGTGTTCTCTCTCCAACTCGGCAATCCGGTCATTCAACACTGGGAAAGAGAGTCCACTGTTGACCGCTTTAAGTACTGTTTCTATTGACTGACCACCTCTGTCTTGAAGAAAAAGTATATGGCTACCGTCCATTGGATTCTTTTCAATCTTAGAAATAATCCATCGTCCAGAATTTTTACCATGAATCATAGCTCGCTTCCAAAAAAGTCGTTCTGTAATTTCTATAATCGTCGTAGAAATCGTTCCTTGATAAGATTTTTCTGGTTCAAGTTCTCTGATAATTCCATCATCAAGATAATAACTCCTACGCGAACCCTTGAGCCAACGGTAAAACTGAACAATACGATGCCAGAAAAAGAAACTAAAGAGTGCTCCAACAAAAAAGAGTTCGACGAAAACTTCCTTAGTCATCTGACACCTCCAGCTCTGGACCTGTTTCATCCCAGTGGTGGTTGTGGCTGCGAATGGCCATCCCTTCGAGAATCTCAGGGCTTTCCATCCGGAGCATGTTAACGATCGGCTTAAATCATAACATATCCCAACAAAAAATCAAGTTTAGATTAATTTTAAGCGAGCAAAGGGTTGAGTCACAAGCGAACGTTCGGAGGCGGGTAGCCGAGAAAGAGCAAAAAACCCAAGAGGGTTTTTATGCGGTGAGTGGTGGCTCAATCTTTTCGAGCTCCTATTTTTTTCCTTCTTTAATTAACTCGGCAACACTGTTTGGTACCGGTTCGTAGTGATCGAACTCCATGTTGAATGTACCGCGTCCTTCGGTCAAGGACCTTACTGACGTGGCATAGCCAAACATTTCTGATAGCGGAACTCTGGCATCAATAACTTTTAAATTCATCGGACTTCTGTCGTTGATACTGTTTATTTGTCCTCTTCGGGAAGCGATATCTCCAGTAGCTTCACCCATAAAATTATCAGGCACAATAATTTCCACTTTCATAATCGGTTCTAGCAAGATCGGCTTTGCTCTTTTGATAGCTTCCTGAAGAGCCATGGCTCCGGCAATTTTGAAAGCAATTTCAGATGAATCAACTTCATGATAAGAACCGTCGTAAAGCGTAACTTGCATATCCACAATAGGGAATCCAGCGAGAACACCCTTATCCAATGCTTCCTTAACCCCCTTTTCAACTGGAGTAATAAATTCTTCAGGAATAGATCCGCCCTTGATAGCATCAATGAACTCAAAACCAGCTCCCCTCTCTTTCGGTTCTACACGCAACCAAACATGGCCATATTGTCCACGACCTCCGGATTGTTTGATGTATTTGCCTTCGGCTTGAGATTTGTCGGAAATAGTTTCTTTATAAGCAACTTGTGGCCGGCCAACATTTACATTAACCCCAAATTCTCTCTTCATGCGGTCAACGATAATCTCCAAGTGCAGTTCACCCATTCCGGAAATAATCGTTTCCGCAGTTTCTTCATCACTTCTAATTCTGAAGGTTGGATCTTCGTCGGAAAGTTTCCTCAAAGCAATGCTCATTTTTTCCTGGTCAGCTTTGGTTTTTGGTTCTATACGCAAAGAGATAACTGGTTCTGGAACCTCTATGCCTTCAAGGAAGACTGGTTTTGCTGGATCACAAAGAGTGTCACCGGTTTTGGTATCCTTTAATCCAACAGTGGCAGCAATATTACCAGCATAAACCTCTTTTATCTCTTTACGCTCATTGGCGTGTAACAGAACGATGCGACTGATTCTTTCCTGTTGGCCACTTCTAGTATTTAAGACATATGAACCCGAAGTAAGTTTGCCCGAATAAACACGAAAAAAAGTCAAAGCGCCAACAAATGGATCTGTTGCGGTTTTAAAAGCTAATGCAGTAAATTGGGCATTATCATCTGATTCTACAATTAATGATTCACCGGTTTTTTGGTCAGTTACTTTTGTAGGAGGGACATCTACTGGCGAAGGTAGATAATATGCCACAGCATCTAAAACAAGCTGAACACCTTTGTTTTTTAAAGCCGAACCAACAAATACCGGAAATATTTTGTTGGTAATTGTTGTTTTTCTAACTATCTGGCGAAGACGATCTAGTCCTATTTCTTTTCCTTCAAGATATTCAGACATCGTTTCATCATCGTGTTCAACTATTTTCTCTATAGTTAAGGCTCTTTCTTTTTTTGCTTCATCAAGAAGATGGGCGGGTATCTCTCCCTTAATAACTCGTTCGCCTTTCTCTCCTTCAAAGGTGTAGTAATTCATGGTCAAAAGATCAACAATTCCTTTGAATTGATCTTCATGGCCATCCGGTATCTGAAATTTAACAGCATATGGAGACAACCTTCCTAAAATAGATTGGAAAGAACGCTCAAAAGAAGCTCCCAAACGATCAAGTTTATTTATAAAACAAATTCTTGGCACTTTGTAATCATCGGCATATCTCCAGTTTGTTTCAGATTGCGGTTCAACACCGGCAACACCGTCAAAAACAACAACCGCTCCATCCAAAACACGCAAAGATCGCTTCACTTCTATTGTAAAATCAATGTGTCCTGGAGTATCAATAATATTGAGTTTAACTTTTTCTGCATCTTTATCTTTTACGTCAGTCGGAGTCCAGTAAGCTGTAGTGGCCGCGGCAGTAATGGTGATACCTCTTTCTCTCTCCTGTTCCATCCAATCCATAACAGTATCACCCTCGTGAACCTCACCTATCTTGTGAGAAATTCCCGTATAGAAAAGGATCCTCTCCGAGGTTGTAGTCTTACCGGCGTCAATGTGAGCAATGACTCCAATATTACGAATTTTATTAATTGGATAATCTGCCATTTTTATAACTTGCTGGTTGCTCTGCCAGGCCTTCGGCCCTTAAACAGTAAGCTCTTATCTATCTACTTAGTTAAAATCTCCGCTTCTCCTTCATCATATTTATATATGTTTCAGTCGAATGCTCAATTTTGCCTCGTATCTATCCAAGCCAGCTGCGTTCTAAATCTTATTAACACTATGCGTGATTTTTCACTTTTTTCAGCCAAATTTTCTTAAAAAACGGCATAGTCAGCGTCGATAACATAAATGCTACTGCAGGCACTACCGCATTAAACCATGGCCGCGAAATATCAATCGCCCACATATAAACACTGATTGCTAAATAGGTAAATAGTGTCAATAAAAACCGTCTCATCAAGCTTGTTTCCCAAGCTTTATCGACTTCTACTTTCATGTTCCTACTTTCTATTTTTTGTATCCTTTCTTCTAAATTATACATTTTTTAAAAACTTATGCGTTGGCCAAGTTCAAGGCATTTATTTTTTAAAATAGTTGTGCGCTTGGTTACTTTCTGACGCCGCTCATTGAGCCAAGTTCGAGGCGACAGCGAGCATTGAGACGAGGCGTACATTGATACGACGAGTCTCAAGTGGAGCTGGCAACAAAGAAATTGACTCAACCCGAAGGGCCCGTACCGCTTAAGTATTTAAGCGGAGGGCGAGCAAGTTAGATCACCAGGCGAAGTGAGCAAATGCTTTGTTGGCTTCAGCCATTCGATGAACATCCATCTTTTTCTTAACCGCACCACCAGTATTGTTAAAAGCATTCATTAATTCATCGGCAAGCTTTTCCTCTGTAGATTTTCCCTTTTGACCACGAACAGAATCAACAATCCACCTGATGGCTAAAGTTGTTTTTCTTTCCGGTTTAACTTCAATGGGCACCTGATAATTGGCGCCTCCGATTCGGCGCGATTTCAATTCCATTTGAGGACCAGCATTGGCGATGACTTGATCCAAGATTTCCATCGCCGGTTTGTTTAATTTCTTTTCAGATCTCTCAAGGGCTCCATATACAATCTTCATAGCAATTGCTTTTTTGCCAGAATACATAATCTTATTAATAAATTTAGCAACCAAAAGACTGGAGTATTTTGTATCTGGCTCTACGTGTGTTTTGTGTTTTACTGGTCTTCTCAAGACAGTTTTCAGTTTTCAGTTTCCAGTTCTCAATTGAATCATTGAAAACTTATTGGAAATTGATAATTGATAATTGAAAATTACTTCGGTTTTTTAGCTCCATATTTAGATCTGCCCTGTTTTCGACCCTCAGCTCCTGAAAAATCCAAAACTCCTCTTACTATATGATATCGAACACCTGGTAAGTCTTTGACTCTTCCACCTCTCAACACGACCACCGAGTGTTCCTGAAGATTGTGGCCGATTCCTGGGATATAAGCAGTAACTTCCATTCCGTTGGTCAATCTTACTCTGGCAATTTTTCTCAAAGCAGAATTCGGCTTCTTCGGTGTGGTTGTCCTAACCGACAAGCAAACTCCCCTCTTAAACGGTGCTGGATAATAGACTGGCCTGTTCTTCAAAGAGTTAAATCCGTAAATCAAAGCCGGCGACTTTGTCTTCGCTCTGGCTACTCTCCTTGGACTTTTTAATAATTGTCTAAATGTCGGCATAAAAATAAGACCCTCAAGGTCTTAAAAAGTATATCAAAATTAAAGTCAACGTGTCAATTTTCTCTTAGCAACATCTTTCTCAATGATATGTTTCACTGCATCACGAATACTTGACGCATCAACTCCAAAAACCATATCTCCCACAAATGATCGCATCATCCCCACAACCTTGCCGTCTAAATTAATAATTGGGCTACCGCTACATCCATCCAAATTACCCACTAGTTCTAAAAAACTGATGCTCGAATTATTTTTATCCAAACCTTTAAGCATGCCGACATATATTCTATCAAAAACAACTGGTGTAAATCTATTAATACAACGCACTGCTACCAGGCTGTCTTCCAATTCAAGCTTATTGTCTAAAAAAAGACTATCACCCTTGAGAATACTCGATAAATCAGCAAATTCTGCAACAGAAAAATCAATTTGATTATCATATGCGAGAACAACCAGATCAAGTGTTTGTATTTCTTCAACAATACGAGCACGGGCGAAAAAACGTTCATCTTTATTCCCGAAGGTAAAATCCAGTTTTCCGCCAGGTACTCTATTATCCAAGCAATGCCCGGCAGTTACAAAATAACCCCGACGATCAACAAAGAAGCCGCCGCAAATCTGAATCGAAACAAGAAGGGACAGATTGTTGGCAATCTCTTTAATTTTTGTTTCGTATTCAAGGCGATTGATGATATCTATTTTGTGATCATTGCAACCAAGAGCAAGCAATGAAAATAAAACACTTACCAAAATCGACACAAGACCTCTTTGCTTGTTTCTTGTCACTTTTTATTCCCAAAAAAAGAACAATTGAAAATATATGTTTATTTTATCTTTTTGTCAAGCTATAAATTGATGCCTGTTATAAGTTTGTATAAAATTGAAACCAACGGAAACATCAACGGGAAAATAAAGATTATGAATACAAACAAGAGGGGTAAGCTGTATCTATAAAGAAAAACTTTCAGGGCGTTGAATCTGGCCGGAAGAAAGGTCATCAAAAGCCAATGGCCATCAAGCGGTGGTATTGGAAAAAGATTGAAAATTGCCAACACAAGATTTAAAATAATTATAAACGAAAATAGTTGCGGCACAAGAGAAGACGTAAATATGTCCGGCATTAAACGCAAACTCAATCCAAACACCAAAGCAAGGACAATGTTTGAAGCGGGACCAGCAAGAGCGACCTTGACCGGACCATATTTCTTATCGCTCAAATTATCTGGATTATATGGAACAGGTTTGGCATAGCCAATAATGAAAGGGGCACGTGCTATGAATAATAACAATGGCAAGAGCACTGAACCAAACATGTCTAGATGTTTCAGGGGGTTTAAGGTGAGTCGTCCAAGGTTCTTAGCAGTAGGATCTCCAAGAGAGTCAGCCATCAAACCATGACAAACCTCATGAATAACCACGGAGTAAAGCAGAACGACAACATAAAAAATTGGGAGTAATAACGCTTCCATTGTCTTGCAATAATAGCAATTGTAGCATAGAATTACAACTAATATTTAGAACGCAGCTGGCTTGACCAAATTCAAGGCAAAAGCGAGGACCGAACAGAGTCATAGCCATCTATGGCGAGGGAGGACCGGAGCTTTTAACGAAGTCCCGATGCCAAAGGTATCGAGGATCCTCGATTGCGAAGCAATCGGGAAAGTTGGCCAAGAGCGTCCTCGCCATAGTTTAGGCGAGAGCGGCCAGCAAGTTATAACATGACCAAATGTCCCCAATGCGGTAAAAAACCAATAATGTCCACAACGCGAGTTTTGCTTCGCGGTCATTATAATCCAACTTCAAAATCAAAGAGATATCCAAACCTCCAATGGGCCAAAATTGATGGCAAGAGAGTCAAAATCTGCACAGATTGCATAAAGACTCTCAATAAAAATAAATAAAGTGTTCAAAGAAACACCCCCGTCCTCAAAAGCAATAAACCACGACCAGCTCTCTGAAGCAGAGGAAAAAGCTTTTGGTTTATTACAAAATAAATACGAAAAGTCAGCAATTGATATGGCCAAATTTGAGAAAGTTCCCGGCTACGGCGAGGCCCGTGTTAAAAGAGACAAAGAAAGAGTAGAAAAGAAAAAGAGAGAAATCGAAGAACTCGGCACCGGACCAACCAAGAAGGCCCAGCTTTTAGAAGCTCTTCTTACTGAACAAATTGAACTAAGTGAGTGGTTTGGTGGAAACACCTTTACAATAGTACCAGCTGAATTTGTTCAATTTGTTCATGGTGTTGACCTCGCCTTAGAGATAGTAGACGTCAACGAGACAAGGCACTTGGCTCTTGGAGTTGATGTCACATCTTCAGCCATATCCATCAGAAAAAAATTAAAAATAATAAAAGAACACATAGCCAACGGAACACTAACCGCAATGGAGTACTTCCATTCGGAGGACCACAATCCCGACTTTTATGGAACCATGGGCAACATACCCCAAGTAGTTATAGGGACCGATGGTAAAACAATAAAAGAGTTGGGAGAATTGTGGATGTCGGCTTATGGGCTATCAAAATTAAGAAGAAATTCAAAACAACCCCCTCTATCCCCCGAATCCGAAGAAAATCAAAAAAGATCTGCCCGAGAAGCAAAACAAAATCTTGCCAACCATAGAGTTCAAATACTCATGCTAGAGGAAATTAAAATGCAATTAACAGTATTCTATAAATTTGCTTTAGCTAAAAAGGAACAATACATAGCGGGAGACAACAAACAACTAGCAGAAAGTCTTGGAGTAGTTGCCGATAAATTCAAATCTTCTTTAAATTTGATAGATTTTATCCTCTCTTCAAAAAAAACACCTTCGATAGACGATGTTTTTAAAAATCAAGAAGATTTTGTTTTTCAATCTCTAACTGAAGCTCTCAACGATTTTGATAATTTGTAAGTTTCGGGCTGTAGTGTACCGGCAACACATCTGCATGGGGTGCAGAAAATTATCGGGTCCGACTCCCGACAGCCCGACATTATCCACAGTTATACAAAATTACATTTATAAAACTGGTATAATTACAGAGTGAAACAGCTAACAATTACTTGTAATTATTGCAGTAAAAATTTCCAAAGACCTAAAAATAAAGTGAACGAAGCTATTAAACTCGGTTGGAATCCATATTGCTCTGCAAAGTGTCAGTTTGCGGCTCGCCTAAGAGGAGAATACAGAGCCTGTCAAAACTGCAGTAAAAAAGTCTGGCGAACTCCAAAAGAGTTAAGGACAAGCCAAACTAATAGATTTTTCTGCAATGCCTCATGTTCGGCAATATTTAATAACAATCTCCGTAGCGAGGCACTACCCAAGAACTTCTGTAAATACCCCAATTGTGAAAAGCAAATTCCAAGAGACCAGCTTTATTGCTCACAAATACACGGAACTTTTTCAAGAAAAAGAACCCTTGAAAGTCTCAGAAAAGAAGTCCTAAGCAAAATAAGGAAATTCAACAAGGCCAACAGAAGGATACCCGTCAAAAAGGAAATGTACGGTCCCTACAGTAAAGCCCGGGATGTATTTGGCACGTGGAATAAAGCCATTGAAGCTGCTGGATTTCAGGCCAATCCAGTCATGTTTGCTAAAAAGCATATGGCCAAGGATGGGCATGTATGTGATTCCTTAGCCGAGAAGATAATTGATGAATGGCTATACTCAAAAAGAATCCCCCACCAACGAAGTGTCCCCTATCCTGAACTGAAGAAAATGACGTGCGATTTCGTAGTCGACAAATTTTATATAGAATTCTTTGGACTAAAAGGAGAGCTTAGAGAGTATGACCGACTTGTAAAATTAAAAAGAAAATTATCCAGAAAGCACAAATTTAAATTAATTGAGTTAAAACCAACTCACCTTTTCCCCAAAAACAAGTTAGACAAGATATTAGGTTTCTTGGTATAAAATTAGAGGCATCCCGACTAAACTTTAGGTTTTTGTTTTTCTTGACCAGACAAAGTAGTAAATTTAATTTCTGGAAGGGTCTGAAGGTATTTGTCAAAAGCGGGGTTGGACTTTTTGGCCACAGGTCCTAAAATATCCTTTCCTTTCTCATTTTTACCCTTAATCTCCATATGTATATCGCCGCCATCAAAACCCAAAGTTACATGTAAATCTTTTTTCGGCAAACCAACTGATTTTCTGAATTCTTGTAAAGCGGGAGCATCAAGTGACAAAAAGCAAGTTTTTTTATTTTTATCCGCATCTCTAATTCCCTCCTGCTGGGATCCGTCTATAAATCCGATTCCACTAACCCAAATACCTTCTCCCATTTGAATGCTTCTGTTAATTTCTTGTAGCTGTTGTATTTGTTCAGGAGTCAAGCTGCTCAATATTTTGCTTTCGGTGGGACCAATAATTGTGACGTGGTATCCCTCGGGACGAGGGGTTAAGTTCAATCCTAGTTCAGAATTAATACTTTCAAGAATGGGATTAAAATTAGCATCAACCGTTGTTTCAAGCGTATGAAGATTTTTTAATTTATCTGGAGTTAGCTCATCTTCTGATGGTAGATTTTCAGCGAGTATTGGACCTTTGGGTATTTCGCCTTCTGGGGTTAACATTTTTTCTTCGATTGGCCCTGGAGGTGTTACTGTCTCTGGTGCACTTATCTTAGCAGGGATCTCTTCTGCTTTGGGTACATCTATTTTTGGGCCTCCTGGTGTTGAAAATTCAAAACTCATAGTTATTTAATTTAAATTTTATACCTCTTTATGTTACTACAACATATTCTTATTCACAAGTTTATAGTTAGTCTTTTTTAGATAATTCTTCCTCCAGAGTTGGGGCGTCTCCGCCTACCTCCATTACCTAGAACAGCTAATCTAGTGGCCGTTCTGGGTTGTAGATGTTTACCACCGCCATTTGCGATTCAATATCTCTGAGGCCTCACGCGCAAAATTTAATATATTCGACCAAATACCAAAAAACACCCGATAAGGTGTTTTTTGATGGGCCAATCTTTTATTTTTCAAGTCTTCAGCTATTTATCCAAGGTGGACTCAAAGGGTAATCCCACGGGACCACCATCATTTCAGAGTCCTGGTAAAATAATTTATCCTAAAGCTTGGAAACAAAAGAAAGGCCTACAATTATTATACAATTTATAATTTCTAATGACCAATTTCTAAAGTGGAAAACTTTAATCAAACATTATACCCTCATCAGCCCTTTTGTAGTTGAAAAGTTCTTTCTTTGAAAACCAATGCTTAATTTCACGCCTGGCTTCCACGGGGTCACCTGAAGCATGAACAATATTTCTAACAGGCCGTTTATTAAAATTTGCAAGAATTGGAGAATCTACTGAAAAGTCACCTCGGAGAGTTCCGATCTCTGCCTTAAATGGCAATGTGTTTCCCACTATCTTGCGCCCCATCTCTGTAGCATTAAGTCCCTCAAAAACCATGGCAACCAACGGCCCAGAACTAAGAAATTCAAAATTCCAACCGTTAATCATTTTACCAATCTCAAGCGGACTGTCTGTCCCCATTTCTTTTTTTGGATCTTTACCACTAGACCTTACGGTTTCCAGTGTTTTGTTGCCCATACCCTCTAATTGTTCTCTCGTTGGAAGATAGTGTTTTTTTGTATGAGCAACGCTTGCTTTCATCATTTTAATTCCAACAAGTTTAAGCCCACGAGATTCAAATCTCTTTATAATTTCCCCGACCAATCCCCTCTGTAAAGCATCTGGCTTGGCCAATATTAATGTTTGCTCTTTTTGTATTTTATGCATTTGTTAAATTTGTTATGATATATCAAAGAATCATAATAAAAATTAATATTTGAAAACTTGATAGTTTTCTCCATCACTAACAACTTTAATTGTACCATCTAAGTCAGTACGATAATACTTTATTCCAAAATTTTCAAGTCGGGAAAGGACCTCTGTCGACGGATGGCCATATCGATTCTTTGTTCCTACTTGAATAAACGCAAGTTCTGGAAAGACTGCACTCAAAAATTCAGAAGTTGTAGATGTTTTAGAGCCATGATGGCCAACTTTCAAGATATCTGATTTTAAATCATAACCACTCAAAATCAAACGTCTTTCTACTTTTGCTTCCATATCCCCAGTCAATATAACCTCAAACGAACCATATTTTAGTATTGAAACAACCACTGCGTCGTGAGGATTTTTTAGTAAAGTTCCTGCAACCGAAACAAAGGGGTGAATAATGGTGAGAGTAGTTTCATTTCCAAGATCAATAACTCTTCCAGAGACAGCTTCCATTTCATTCGCCTCCTCATTCCGAACCGCTTCTAACCATACTGGAACCACAGGAGAATTATAATCCTCTCTGGCTTGTAAAATATTTTTCACATCATATCTTTCCAAAACACTTATCAGTCCCGCAATGTGGTCAGAATGTGGATGGGTCGCTACAATTATATCAATTTCTCTGTCATAAAATGGCATTACTTTTGCCAATTCCTGAACTACCTTATCATCGGGTCCACCATCAATTAAAACTTGATTGCCATTTGGTGTTTCAATAAATATCGCATCTCCTTGTCCCACATCAAGGAAATAAATTTTAAGCAGGCCATCTTTTTGTGACGCAATACTGAGTGTTGAAAAAGAGAATACTGAAAGGCAGAGTAGAATTATTAAGTGGATTAGAGATAATTTTCTGGATTGCATTAGGAATATTTATCATAAATTATGGAAAAAAGAAAAGTCCCCTATACTGCGGGGACTGATACCTTTGATTTATACACTTCAACATATTTACCGTGTCGATTTCTCTTATATCCAGCATGGATCATTGTACCCCCAAGAGATTGAACATCAACCACTGAATAAATTATAATGGCCCTATTTCGATGCCTTAGGAAAGGAAGTCTTGTACCGATTTGCATGACTCGCTGCCTAGATATGTTCCCAGGAATAAAGAATTCAATACTCTGGTGACCATCTCTCCAAAGTTGAGCACCAAGTCTTCTGATACTTCTTGAGTCGACTGTCCTTGTAATCATCTACCGCCTCCGAGAATATACTTATCACATTATACATGAAATCTACTTTTTGTAAATATATCGAAATTTTATCTCAAACATAATTAAAAAAGTCTATCACTTGTAGTTGATCGACAAATATTATATTTCCCCCAACTAGCATCAGATCAAAGCAAAAAATTCAATAATTTTAATCTGATATGTTGTAATCGCCCACGCAAACCAGCCGACAATTTGGCTCAGCGGTAAAAAAATCATTCCACCTACTCCAGATAGAAACCCAAGAAACATTGCAAATGGAACAAACGGTAGAACTAAGATGTTAGTCGGTAAAGACCAAGGAGAAAATTGGTGAAAATAATAAACCAGCAGTGGTGCAACGGCTATCTGGGCGGAAATAGTCATGAGCGTTGTTTCTTTGATCTTCCAAAAATCAGGGATTTTGCGAAACTTATTATCCAAAAAAGGATAGAGGTAAAGCAAGCCCATTACCGCCATAAATGATAGCTGAAAACCAATATCAAAAACCAGAGCAAAAGGATTGATAAATATCATGGCCGTTCCGGCCAAAATTATTGAATTCTTTGGATCATAAAGACGACCATATCCATTAGCGAACAAGATTATAAGTCCCATTAGAGATGCCCTAACAACCGAAGCCGACGCTCCAGTCAAAATAGTGAACGAAACTATAACTAAAACAGAAATCCAAAAAGCAATGCGCCTCCTAAAAAAGTAGGTCAATCCAGAAAGAACCACCCAAGAAATTATCATTATATTATATCCTGATATGGCAAGAATATGAGTCGTGCCTGTTTTATTGAAAGCTTCTTTAATTTCTTCGGGGATATTCTGTCTGCTTCCTAATAAAATTCCGTTGACAAAAGAAGCATTTGGTTCTGCTATTGATTTATTAATTACCGATTCAAATTTATTTTTTAATCCTAATATATTTTTATATAAAGCAATTTTTCCATTCTCAAAAAAACCCAACCGCAAATCTCCTTCTTTACTTATCTTGGGAAAAGACATAATTGTCTTTATGTTTTGTTTTTTTAGATAAGTAACATAATCTCCGCCAGAGGCGGATCCACCTTCGGCGGAAAAATTCTTAGGTTTTTTTAGGGCTCCATTTACCAAAAGTCCGTCGCCAAATTTGTATTTAGGAAAAGTATTAGTGTATATAAGCGTTCGTTCATCAACTAGCAACTTTTTGCTTGCCCGTCCGAAGCCTTCTGGCAAAGGAGGGTCGGGAACAATTATTTCTTTTACCCTGAAAATTAACTGGGACTTATCACCATTTACATCCGGTTCCTCATCAACATACCCCACCAGTGTAACTAGCATGCCCCTGCCTCCAACCTCAATGTCGGCAAATTGGTCTAGTATACTGTTTGAAAAGTTAAAAGAATTAAATCGTATAATGCCGAAAATAAAAATCAGAAACAATACACCCACAAATAATCCCTTTTTTAAGTAAGTTCTTTGGTAGCCAGAAATTGCAATCAGTCCAATCGCAAAAATTAAAAATACCAAAATCCATGTCTGCGATACCACCAAAAAAGATGCAACAAAAACTCCACAAAGAAAAGCCAATAAAAGATAAAATAAAACCTGCGATTTGTGCATGAGACTAGATTATCAATATTTTAATAAACAAAAAAGAGCCTCCGCTCTTTACTATCAATAGTGTCGTTCAATGTATTCTATGTCTCTTTGAACATACTTTTTCATTATCTCGGCTATATTTTCCAAATGTCTTCGCGTATCCGAGTCCAACTTCTGCAATCCTTCTTCAAACTGTTTTGCCTCCGGAACCGTCAGCGCAAATGTAGAATCAAAACCCTGTCGAAACCCAAACAAAAACCAATGGCGGATTTGACCCTCCCACCAGCTTTCACCACGATCATACTTCCAATCCAAGTGAAGCCAGTACAAGAGTGCACCTGCTAATGATTGACTGAACCTCCGCTGACCATCCAGAGCCAATAGATGCTTATTCACAATATCGACCCAATGGTCATCGTAAGGACCTCTGTGTTCTCTGTACTCTTGTTTAAATTCATCTCCAGTAAGATATTCGTAAACAGCTCCTACAATTTCAGAAGTTATGAATTCCCACTTGGAGGGCAGTTTATTTTGACCTCTATCAGATGCCGAATACATCAATCCTTCAAGAATTGAGTGCCTAAATCCAACTTCCTTCAACTTATCCTCGTTCACATCTTTCTCCGGTTTTTAAAGATTCTGACTGGATTATAATGTTTTTAGAAAAAAAAACAATCGGTCTAAAAACCTTCTGTGTTTTCCAAGTTCGAGACAAGATTGAGTTTAAAATCGTGATAGGCATCACCAAAATTATTTTTTATAAGCTTGAACCTCAATTGCCAAATATCACTTATTATCAAAGCAACCAGTGGAGGGAGGCATTTTTTACAAAATTATAGGCCTCATCGGCCTATGTGCCGAAGAGGCACAGTAAAATTTTTAAAAAGTGCACCCCGCAGCATGCATAGAGGTTGTGGTCATACGACCACTGCTCCGCTGCGCGGGTTGTGTGAGCTGTCTTAATTACAAACTCCTGTCGTGGCGAAGCAATTCGGGCATGAGTAGCAGGAGCCGGCGCGGACCATGAGCGTTCCACATTGGACACAGGCCGGGGCATCGGTAATTAAAACATGTCCAGGAGCCCTTCCATTTGCACTTGTTTGAATAGATGCAACAGATTTTGAAACCAATTCGGCAAGTAAAGAATCGCTCTTGGATTCATGAGCTACCTCTTTCACTTCAACTAATGGCTCATCAACATGTCCAAGACCAAATAACTCCTCCTTGTCTTCTGGCTTTAAATATTTCATGCCCAAATATCTAAAAACATAATCTGTTACTGATTTTGCCATTGGTATTTCTGGATTAGTAGTAAAGCCAGCCGGATCAAATCTTACGTCTTTAAACTTCCTTACTAATGTTTTCAGTGGAACTCCAGACTGGAGACAAATAGAAATAAGCGTAGCGATAGTGTTAAACAATCCTGATATGGTGCTCCCCTCTTTGGCAGCAATCAAAAATGTTTCTCCAGGTTTCATGGTGTCTGGATAAAACCCAATAGTGAGATAGCTCTCAAATCCGCCGACATTAAATTTGTGAGTTACAGAAGGTCTTTCATCGGGCAATTTAATCCTCGTATATCCGTTAACTTTTTCAATAAATTGGTTATTTTCTTCCTTTTTAGTATTAAGCGGTTGAATAGATTTAGAACCATCACGATAGACGGCAATTGCTTTTAATCCCAAACGCCAACCTTCCATGAAAACATTTTTTATATCATCTACCGTCGCTTCGGCTGGCAAATTAACCGTTTTTGATATCGCTCCTGAAATAAATGGCTGAGCAGCTGACATCATTTTAACGTGGCCCATGTATTGAATACTTCTCTTGCCGTTTTGAGCTTTGAAAGAACAATCAAAAACAGACACATGTTCCTCTTTCAAGTGTGGAGCACCTTCTATTGTTTCTCTATCCAATAAATATTTGGATATATCTTCTGTTTGTTCATTAGAATAACCTAATCTTCTTAATGCCAAGGGGATATGATTATTAACCAATTTCAAAGTTCCTCCTCCTACAAGCTTTTTATATTTGATAAGTGCAAGTTCCGGCTCAATTCCAGTGGTATCACAATCCATCAGAAAAGCGATTGTTCCAGTAGGTGCCAAAACAGTAGCTTGAGAATTTCTAATTCCATATTTTCTTCCAAGATCCAAAGCGTCGTGCCAAACGAGACGAGAAGCCATGTGTAAATCTCTATCTTCAACTCCCATCACTTCTGATGTTTCAAATAGTTTTTCTGATTCACCAAGATGTTTAGCAATAATACCCAACATCGGTTCTTGATTCAAATTATATCCAGCAAATGGTCCCTTAATATCCGACAACATGGCCGACATTCTATATGCTTCTCCGCACATAAGAGAAGTAATTTGACCAGTCAAAATTCTTCCCTTTTCTGAATCATATGGCAAACCCAAAACCATCAAAACTGATCCTAAATTAGCGTAGCCAAGACCAAGTTGCCGGAAATTTCTGGCATTGTCTCCAATTTTTTCTGTAGGATATGAAGCATTATCTACAAGTATGTCTTGGGCGGTAATCATAACATCAACCGCTTTTCTAAATAAATCAACATCAAATCTACCACCCATTTTTAAAAATTTTAATAAATTTAAAGAAGCCAAATTGCAAGCACTATTGTCTATGCTCATATATTCGGAACATGGATTTGAGGCATTTATCCTGCCAGTGTTGGTAAGAGTATGCCATTCATTAATGGTTGTGTCGTATTGCATACCCGGATCGGCACTATGCCAAGCAGCATCAGCAACCCAATCCATTAATTCTCTGGCTTTTATGGTTTCTATAATGTCACCAGTAGTTACACTTCTTAAGTTCCAATATCCATCGGCCTGGACCGCTCTCATAAACTCATCGTTTACCCGAACCGAATTATTGGCATTCTGATATGGTAGGAGAGTGTAAGGATCAAAAATGTCAGCTGTAATTGAGTCTTTTATACCGCTTCTAATAAGTGCTTTGGTCATATCTTCAATTATTTTTTTGCAATAAATAAAATTCTTTATGTCCGGATGATCAGCATTGAGAACAACCATTTTGGCCGCCCGTCTGGTCGTGCCACCGGAACGAATTGAATTAGCAACACCATCGGCACCCTTCATAAACGAAACAGGGCCAGAAGAAAATCCTCCTTTCGATAATGGTTCTTTAGACGAACGAAGCTTGGAAAGATTCGTTCCAGCACCAGAACCGTATTTAAATATCCAGCCTTCATCACGATACCAATCAAGAATTGATTGCATATTGTCTTCAACGGCCAAGATAAAACAGTTGTGGACAACAATATTATTAGTAAGATATTCACCACTCTCTGTTTGAATATCATAGACGGTTTCTTCGCCTATTTCTTGAATTTCTAAAATTTCTTCTTCTCTTATATTTCCTACATTTTTTTGCCCATGAATTTTAAGCGATGCTAACAGTTTTAATTGTTTGTTATCGCTTATAAACCCAACTAATTTAGCGAATTTCATTCTTTCACTGCCTACTGATATGTCTAACTCATGCAAATCTAATCTGTTATTTCTTTTTTCTTTTTTAAGACGTACCCTGGAATAAATCCCTAATCCATTTAGCAGTATCTGGAGATCACTGACCAACTCTTTACTTATCATAGCCAAAGCCACATGAACTGACTTGTCGTTTATGGTCACATATCCTTCGCCTTGAAAAACACTTTTTAAGTAGGCCGAGATAACTTTGGGATTACTTTTCCATAAAACATCTGGTATCCTGATTTCTGTTCTCCTTTTTAGAAGCCCGTATTTTTCAACAAACTCTCGGAGACATTCTCCATAGAGACGAATTCTAGTAATAGGCGTGCCTACTCTTGTTTTGGTTACTCTTAATTTTCGATGAATGTGAGGAAAAACAACATTAAGATGTGTTTCTATCCATTCTTTTTCACTTTCATTCACCGCTAAAAATTCAATGGTTAAGGAGTTGTTAGTTCCATGAAAATATTGACCAACAAATCCATCGGCCTGAAGCCAGCCCGCTAAAGCTGCTTCGCTTACTTGCTGATTAAAAATTTCTTCAATTTCACCGTCAATGGGAGATAAAACTGGAACTGTCTGCTGGAATACACCACCACCTATTCCGATTGAACTAAATTTATATTGAGAAAGTCCTTGATTAAGTGTTTTATTCGCTTCGATTCCTCGGTGGGGATAAAGATGAAGCCGCATCCCCGTTTTTAACTGATCTGCCCTAACCCAAACAGGTTTCGTTCTTCTTTCATATACAGCCTTTACCAAATGATCGCCAGTAACTTCTATGTAGGAACCGTTTTTTAAGCGAATCTGATAAACTTTTTTAACGCCATTATTTTTAACAGCAACAACTTTAGTGATTCCTACAGAATCATACACTGATAGGCCTATCAAGTTATTTTCAACTATTTCTCCTATCTTAAAAAATCCGCAAGGAGTGCTTACCAAAGAACGATAGGGTTGGCAAGCGCTACATTGAGGTTTCTCATGCACGCCGACATTAAACCAAACCGGACTATTAAAAGCCGCATATTGGTTTATTAATATCCACGTCAGATCTAAAATAAAATTTTCACAATCTTCTTCTGAGGCAAAATAACCATCTTTGAGTCCCCAATAACCAATCGTCCTCGCCACTCGATCTACCATCTGCTTAGCACTATTCTCTCTATCCTCAGTGCCAAGTTGGCCTCTGAAATATTTTGAAGCAACGATATCTGTCGCTGTTTGACTCCAAAAATTGGGAACTTCAACGTCTCTTTGTTCAAAAACAACCGTTCCATCGCCTTTGGTTATTTTGGCGGTTCTAATTTCCCAAGTAATTTCTTCATAAGGATGTTTAGAACCAAAAATACGAGGCCACCTAAGACCTTGCCCGACTAAATTATTATCGGTAAATAAATTTTCTTCCATTTTTTGACAGTAATTTAAATAATTAGTCCCGTTTTAAAACGGGACTAATTTAAAAAATTATTTTAAAATAAACACTCATGTACATGCTTACTCTATAAATATATTTTCCTTATTTCAAGCCCCAAAAAAGTTGATAAGTACGCCCAAACAGTTCACACAACCTCTATGCATGACTGCGGGGTGCCCTTTTATAAAATCTTGCTAATTTTATAAAAGGGCACACCCTCCGCCGGTTGGTTTGGTAAATAAGTGACAATTAGCAATAGAAAGGTCAAGTTTATCTAAACAAAAAAGAGGCGGAAATCGCCTCAAATAACTATGACCTTAGCTTGGCAAGTCGCCGAATCTTACTGGAAATGACCCTTTGCTCACTCTTGAAGGCCTTAATGCGAGTTTCAAGCTTCTCATTAAACAACTTTCTTTGGTTGTCCCTGGAAAAAAACTCCCGCACTATCTCATTCTGGCTTTCAGGGATATAACCATTGATTCTGAATGAAAAAATTTCTTGTTTTACTGGCTGATCCCACTCGTGTTCTACGCAGTAATGGTAACTCAAACCCCTATGGTCAGGTAAAAACTGATTCTGGCACCCGCAACAACGAACAACTGTAGGTGTTACGTTGTCTTCATCACATACAGAAACTGCGTCAAACACAGCAATTGATCTGCAGAAACCGCAATAACCATAGTTCATCACACAATATTCGGATAGCTTACCACCTGGATTATTAAGTGCTTTATCTACTCTTTCAAAGTCCTCTACGGTTTCGAGTCGGATCATGTTCTTCTCCTTTCCGTCTCCGTACCGTACTCGACTTTGGCGTTAGTACCAAAGTCGTGGTTATATTATCAAAATTTCACAAAATTACAAGAGACGAGAAAACTGAGCTTCACAAATTTAAATAGACAAGACCTGTTATTGTTTATGAAACTAAAAATTCCCTCAATGTGAGGGAATTTTTAGCGTGGACCCGGCGAGACTTGCACTCGCTTCATCACGTGTCAAAGGTGATATTTTACTGCATAAACTACAGGCCCGGATCCACGGAAAGATATTAGCACAAAGTTAAATAAAACAAAAAGCCCCAAAATATGGGACCTTTTGCTGACACGTGACTATTTTAGCTTGTAATATTTACACAGCCATCACCTTTACTTTCATTATACACCTTTCAAAAATCAGGTCAACTGCCTGTGCGGGTCGAGCCTTATTGGACGAGAGTTTGAACTTATATTGCCAATCGCCACCTAAAACCAAATCAACCGGCGGAGGTAGAACCATTTTTAAAAATCAGCAGTATTTTAAAAAATAGTTCTACGCAGCATGCATGGTCATACGACCACTGCTCGCCTACGGCGGTTGTAGAAGTTGTGTCAGCTATTCAGAATGACGGAGCGTTCTACTTATTCATCTTACGTCTTATAAACGCCGGAATATCAAACTCTTCTTCATTCACAGAAGAATCAACTATTTCTTTGACGGCTGGAGCACCATTAAATTGAATCAATGGTTTTTTTGTCACATCTTCAAACACGTTTTGTCTCCCATTTACTGGCGGCTTAGTGGCATTTGGATAACCATTATTAAATCCGGTGGCAACAACAGTAACTTTTAATTCTCCCTTTTTAAGTTTATCGTCTATTACTGCTCCGAAAATTACTTTCGCATCTGAATCGATGTGTTCTGTAATTATTCTAGCGGCCTCATTTATCTCGGCCATGGCCATATCTGTTCCTCCAGAAACATTAAATAATACTCCCCGAGCACCATCTATTGAAACTTCAAGCAATGGAGAATTAATTGCCATCTTGGCAGCTTCTATTGCCCTATCTTCACCAATCGATTTACCTATGCCCATTAATGCCGAACCAGAATTAGCCATAATTGCTTTAACATCAGCGAAATCAACATTAATTATCCCGGGAATTGTTATTAGATCAGAAATTCCTTGAACACCTTGTCTCAAAACATCATCAACAATACCAAATGATTCTAATAAAGGAGTTTTTCTATCTATCACCGACAAAAGTCGGTCGTTAGGAATGGTAATCAAGGCATCTACTTTTTCTCTTAAAACATTCCAACCATCTTCTGCAATTCTTGACCTCTGGGGTCCTTCGAAACTGAAGGGCTTAGTCACAACGGCAACCGTGAGGGCTCCAACATCTCTTGCAATATCAGCAACCACAGGCGAAGCTCCGGTTCCGGTTCCGCCCCCCATTCCTGCTGTTATAAAAACCATATCAGCACCTTTTAAAGCATTCATTACTTCTTCCTTGGTATCATCAGCAGCTTGTTTACCTATTTCAGGATTCATTCCAGCACCAAGACCGCGAGTCAAACTCTTACCAATATGAATTTTGGTAGTGGCAGTACTATTATGCAAAGCTTGCGCATCAGTATTAATGGCAATAAACTCAACACCATGAATTCTGGCTTCAATCATTCTTGCTAAAGCATTACAACCCGAACCCCCAACACCAACAACCTTTATCCTTGCAAATGTTTCAAACGGAGGTTTAATTATTTGTCCCATAATAATGAAAACTCTAAACTCTAATTTCTAAACTCTAAACAATATTTAAATTCTAATCTTCAAATCTCAAACTGTTTTGAATTTTGAATTTGGAATTTTGGGTTTGTTTAGGATTTAGGGTTTAGGGTTTCGTGCTTACAGTTATATGCGTATTATCATAAAAAAATAACATCAGCAAATGTTATTAGAATAACCTGTGGACAACTCTAAGGCTTAAAGTTCTTTAACCAACCAAAAACTTTATTGAGTAAGCTGTTATTTAAAAATTGGCCACCATTAGAACTTCTGTTTCCACTAAATTCCTCGTCTATTCCCCACCTTATTAATCCTGCCGCGACCGCAAAAGAGGGATCATCAAAATTATCAACCACCCCAGATATATTAAAAGGATTCGCAATTCTTACCGGCAACCTCAATCTTTCTTTTACCATAACCGCAAGACCTGGTAAATTTGCTCCGCCTCCAGATAAAACTACTCCGGCCGGAAGCATTCCTTTAGAAATCTTCTTTAATTCATTGGCTACCATTTCCAATAATTCCTGGGCACGAGCATCTACAACCCTTATTAATTGTTTTCTAGGCATAACAAAATCCTTCTCTGACATTATTTCAGATAAATCTATATTCCCCCTCTTGCGCAAATCCTCTCCTTCTGAAGTCGCCCCATGTTCAATTTTTACTCTTTCGGCAACATCCATTGAAGTCCTTAAAGCAACCGCCAAATCAGATGTAATGTGCTTTGAGCCTATGGGCAACACAACACTGTGAAGCAAATCAGCCTCTTCAAAAACTGTTAAAGTGGACGTACCTCCTCCAAAATCAAGATTCAAAACACCATATTCTTTTTGATTTTTATCTAAAACCGCAAGAGATGAAGCCAAAGGCGCAAAAACCAATCCCGCTACTTCTATATTATTTTCATTTACACATTTGGCTACATTTCTTAAATAAGGCGAAAGGCCATCAATTATAAAAACCTCGACCTCAAGACGAACACCCTTCATTCCCAATGGATTTTTAACATATTCAGCCCCATCTACAATATAGTTGCGAGGTATAACGTGAATTATCTCTCGGTTGGCTGGCAAACTCACAACTGATGCCGCTTGCAAAACCCTGTCTATGTCGTTCTGTGATATTTCACCATCAGCACGGGAAACAGCAATCACACCTCTTGATATCTGTGTTTTGATATGAAGACCATTTACAGCAAGATAAACCCTCTTGATTTTATTACCTGCCGTTGCCTCGGCTCTCTGGACAGCTGTTCGGACGTTATCAATAGTTTCTTCCATATCAACCACCATCCCGCGTCTTAAACCGTTTGAAACAGCGCTACCAATTCCTAAAATCTCGACACCCAAAGTATCACGATCTACTTTTGCGATTACAACTTTAACCTGTGAGTTTCCTATATCAATTCCTGAAATGGTGTAAGGACGGGCCATATTACTTTTTAAGTTTATTTAAAATTTTACTTTCAAGCCGAAACATTTTTGTAGCATCATGTTTAGATCTTTCATGATCATATCCCAATAAATGCAAAAAACCATGAACAGTTAATTTTGCTAATTCCCGCCTCATCGGCGG